>Ga0302138_10001192_pt1 | contig 12706 bp, 7 predicted proteins | sample CBN3_321_MG_FD_203110 | JGI IMG/M metagenome (GOLD analysis project Ga0302138, IMG submission 203110) | Marine microbial communities from Western Arctic Ocean, Canada - CBN3_surface | ecosystem: Environmental > Aquatic > Marine > Oceanic | place: Canada: Western Arctic Ocean | collected 2017-09-15 | reverse complement strand
GTTGTTGATGTTGTTGCTGTTGTTGATATTGTTGCTGCTGTTGCGATAATGGTGGTCCATTTCCACCACCACCACCTGGTGGACCTCCGGCACTCCTGTTGACTATTGGTTGCTGCTGCAAACCGCCCCCAACAACAGAAGGCTGAGGTTGACCCCCGTGCATGCCGGCCGGCGGTCCCCTCCCGGAGTTGTTCACAAGCGTCATGAATTCCATGTAGCTGTAGGTGCCTCCCTGGAAACTTGCTCTATCCTCAACCAAATTCCAAAAAAACCTTTGTTCAGCAGGCCCAACTTGCGAGTCACTTTCCTTGATGAACGTGAGTTTGGGAGTGACATTTTTGCCCTCCCGCAAGCTGTTGACAATGGCGGAAACACGAGTGGCCAAATCGCTCCCTTGCTGCAGTTTCAATGTCGACATGTCGCAACGCCAAACAATGAGCTCAAAACGGTTGCATCGGCGGCACTCCCAATCCACATGTACATGTCGATCGTGTTGTCCAGCAAGAAGACGCCATCGCTGCTGAGTCTTTCGATTGTCAGGTTAACGACGCTTGGAAGAGCAATGCGTTCCATCCCTGCGTATTTTTCTTCGGCGGCACTAATTTCATCCTCCTCTTCATCATCATCATCACAACTTCCAGAAAAGATGTTCTCAGTCGGGGTACCGGCAGCAGCATCCATGTCATGAAGGGAGAACATGCGAGGATATATAAAGTAGCGGCTGTCCGTGACCCACATGTTGAGTAGGCTCTGCATTTTGGCGCTCCTTTCGTCAGGGTGCACGTCGACTCCGCCCCTAAAAGCAATGTTTTTCTGCAGCGCCATGCTGTAAAGAGGGAGAAGCTCCAGCTTCTCAGGAATCTTGGCGGCCCCTTCGACAGACTGTTGCTGCTGTTGTGGTGCGTAACCACCCATTGCGCCGTACGCGCCTGATCTGTTGCCGCCCTTGGCCGACCTGATGATGTCGACGCAGCTCTGCTCAAGGTAGCGAAGAATTACGTTAGCAACAAACTTCACCCTTGTCGAGCAAATTTATTTGCTCCTCACCTGCTGCAGCCTAGTTCTAGCAGTATCAAGACCTGTCTTCAGCGCAACATCTAGCGCCTGCTTACTCAACAAGTTGCAAACTGTGTTGACGTCTACGCTTGCAATGACCTCGCTCATGAGAGAAGTTACGGGAATAGCGTGCGTGTGCACCCTGATTCGGCGCTGCCCCTCTGAGCTGGTATACAAGAGTGCTGGAAGGAATGTTATTGCTTTGTGTGAGAAAACTGATCAAAAAGTGGTGTTATCAAAAGATGCATTTTCGCCATCTTTCTACTCACCAGACTGGATGGTAATCACGCTAGTACAAAGCATTGGCTCGTCGTGTTGAATATCGAAGCCAAACGCGCTCTCTTCCGTACAATTGGGCAGTGCCAATAAATCGGCCCCCCTGATGAAGAAATTTCCGTAAAAGTTGCTGATCCTCATGCCCCTCGTTACTCGTACGCGCATCACTGTCTCGAAGACAGTTCTCCTTGTGAGCACCCTATCGAGCTCGCTCCCGAACCGCTCCCCGTCAGTTTCGTAGTTGAAGGAGGGGTAGGTGTGGAGAGTGCCGCTGGTCTGTTTTGGCAACTCGCCCAAACTAGCAACATCGGTGAAGCTCTGGGGGAAAAGGAAGAGATCAACGGCAATTTGTGCCCGTGAGAATTCTACAGCGGTGTCCTTGTACCAGGTCGTTTCAGGTTTCAGAAGCTTGAATTCTTCCGGAGTTCCCATTATACGTGGATTTTCGCGAGGCTTCAGCTGGCCATCGCCCAGGGAGGGAAGGGTGGAGTTGAAGATCATCATTTTGCCACCAATTGCCTTCATGATAGTGTACGCGGACTTTAGGGCGCAACCAAGGCACGCATCAGGGATTTGAGTCTGTTGAAACCTGCGTGGGGAGTGAAAAGCAGAACGGGTTAGAGACAAACGCCCGCCTTCCAAAAAGGCAACAAAAATTACCGTACATGCCAGGCAAGCCATCCAGAAACGCTTCAAAGACTCCCCGGCTCTCCGATAAATTAACCAACAAGTCGTCAGGGACGGGAATGAAGAGCTCCTTCAGGTCCGAGACGACGAGCATTTGCGGTTGGGAGAGGCCGGACTTGAAAATAAAGAATTTTTTTTTGGAGGTTTGGCGAGATGATTGGCCTTGCTGTGTTAGGGAGGAAGGAGAACGCAAAGATATTTTTTAGGCTCACCTTCAAGTTATAAAAATGAACGCTTTTATCAAAGGTGATAACGCCCACCATTGTTCTTTCCCCTCCAGGCAAACCACCGAGACTTTTCTTAATTTGCTCAGCCGCCGCCTTCACCATCCCACTCCTAACTGCCTGCGCACTAACATCAATCACGAAGAAGTAAACGGGAGCCTGTGGGGGCCTAACCATGTACTCGCTTGGGGCAATAAATTCCACAACGCCCTGAGACAACTCCGGCCTCTGATCACGATCTCTCCTGATTCCCCTCTCATCAAGGTGACAGAAATACGCGCTGGGGACGTCATTCTTCTGCCCACAAAGATTACAGATCCACCTCCTTCCATGCTCAATCCAGGCAACAAATGGGTTTATGTACGTTCTGCACCGCTTGCAGCGAACAATTCCGGAAGTTGAAGGGTTCACCACAGCAACACCATCACAAGTTTCCACTGTGGCACCCTTTCCATTATCATTGTTGTTGTTCTGCTTTGTCGCCTGGCTACTGTGTCCAAAAGGAAGGGGCGCAAGCGGCCTGATAACAGCACCAATCGGTAGTTTACACGACGATGCCATTGCACTTGAACTCGGGATTTTGCCAACGGTTGTCCTTAGGAACCGTTTAGGAGTCTTGATCGACAGATCCACACTCTCCATGTAGTCCACAGTTTGCCCAGATGCTGCAGCAGGAGCGGCCATAGCAGCGTTGTTAACAGTTTGTTGTTGTGGATTTGCTTGATGCTGGGGGGCAAAAGGATTCCCACCTTGCATCCCCTGCATCGACGGCATCCCAACTGGATTACTGAACTGCTGCTGCTGAAATTGAGGCTGGCCAACGTTCACATTGCTGCCGTAAATTCCACATGTAGAAGTTGGATGAGGAGAAAGAGGGGCCTCAAATTTGTTGACTGTTGGCTGGCTGAAAAATTGGGCTTGCTTTTGCGGTTCACCTTGTACGTTTGGTGGCGGATGCATCTGCAGGGAAGGGAAGCGTGTGAGAAAGGGAAGTTATTACAATGACGAATTACTCACTTTGACGATTTATAGCACAGCACAAACAAATCTCCGACCAAATAAAGCCAAAAATAAGGATTTGTTGTTTACAAAGAACAAAGAACAACTACCACATATTATTAATGAGTTGGTAGGTGAGAGCACTTAAACTTAACATTTGGAAATATATACAAGTCGTTCAAGTTGTCTTTTAATCGACAAATTAAGATCTGTTAGATAAGATAATAAGATAATAAGATAATAGTTTTGCTTCCATTTGGCACTCCTCTTATTCTCACCAAACCCACTAACCCCTACTTTATTGGATTCTTGTGAATAATTTACCTACCTTTTTTTGCCCCCCTTCTATTTCACTTTAGAAGCACTTTAACTTAATTTCTCAAAAAGATTTGGATCTCACATGGGCAGCAGCAGAGAGGAAGAAGCTACGGCGAGTGATGTTCAAGTTGAGATGACAGCAACTGGGGGGGGAGCGGAGAAACCCTCCAATTCTGCAATGCTATCTGAGGATAATCTTCCTCTCTTTGTCCCTTCTCATGGGGCTGCAACGAATTATCATAAATTTTCTGCCGTGTTTAGCTTCCTGTGCACGATTAAAAAAAGGAAATTCAAGTATGCGTCTGGAACCACGTTGCAGTTCGGTATGGGCTTGATGATGAATTTGATTTTACTGGTACTGTGTGTTGGAATAAGATCAAGGATGGCAGATCCTTTTGAAGTTCAACAGAAGGTGAAGAAAATTTACACCCACACCGTAAAAACATCTTGTGTGCATGTTAAGAATCGCATTTTTTGTCTAACCCCCCCCCCTTCCCCCCTTCCCCACGCACCCACACACCCACCACATTCAGATGAATTACGATCCCGCGTACGGCTCAGGGCTCGACAATGGCATCATGGTCTCGATAGAGAGCTTAGGTGCGTACATTCCGGCACAGCTCCCAACTAAATATGACCCTGAAAACGCGACCATAGTCGTTGAGTACGGGCCCGTCTTGATTGATTTTTCGCCCTGCGCAATGAGCGCTTCCACCGGACAACCCGAAGCAGATGATAAGCTTGGCCTTTTCATGGAATATTTCAAGAAGGAGCATCCAACAATTGAGAGTTCTTGGAATCTGACATGCCACGAGACTGAGGAAGACATGCTAGATTACATTAGCAGTGACTACCGCTCGAACCGCCTCGGCGGGTACATAGTCACCAACAGCACTGATTCCCTGAGCGACATTTCACAGAGTGTTGAGTACACTTTCCTGAACCACGCAAACTCGGGACTGAACCACGAGCTGCTGTTTGGAGCGGTCGAGTTTGACGAGGAAGAAGACGTGTCTGAGTCTTACCGCTACCAGGGTATCTTTGGTGGAAACCACAACACCGAGTCGGCCTCGGCAGCCTTCTTGAGCTCGATTTCCCTCACCCTCCAGTTCGTGTTTGAGGATGCGGTTATTAAGTTTAAGACGAGGAACTACCCAAACCCCCAAGACCCCGAGCCCCAGTCTATCGCATCTACACTTGAGGTTGTGAAAGGCGCAACCTCCACGTACCAGACATACGATGGCAAGGACGATAATTTTTTTCTACTGGTCCCAATGTTTCTCATCATCCTGACGAGCAACATTATTGGGGACATCACCAGTGAAATCATTTCGGAGAAGGAGGGCAAGTTCAAGGTTACCATGAGCATGGCGGGAAACCCACCGCTTGTTTACTTTGCATCCTGGACACTATACAGTTTGACAGTACTGGTACCGAGCATAGTGCTAATCACAGCTGCGTCGATTCTCACCTTCCAGAACTCCTCGCCCATTGCTTGTGTTTTGTTCTTTTTGGTTAGTGCGTTCGGTTGGGTTACTGTGGGTGTCTTTATTAGCTCAATGTTCCAGACTGTCGTAACTGGCTCGGTGATGGGCACCATGATCATTTGGTGAGGTTCGAGGTCACCTTTCTTTCTCATTCATCTTCGCTTCAGCACTAACAGAATAGTTGGCCCACACACACGCAACGCACACACGCGCAACGCGCAGGGGGTTGTCCTCTCCTTCCTACTTCATACTGCCAGGGGAAAATGACCCCACGACCGTCCACCCCATTCTTGGTTATTTCCTCCTACTCCTCCCACCTTCGGCCTACGCTGTCGGCGTTCAACTCCTCGTCGCGTCCGAAATCAGGCTAGAAGGTCCAGCCGGGATTCATCTGACCGCCACTAACGAAGAGACTGGAATGCCACAAGAATCGATGGCGACTTCGTGGATGTCCCCGGTGGACGGTGGGTTCAGTCCTTCCCTACTCGAGGTCATCATTTGCATGGTTTTCGGCTCTTTGGGCTTCTTGTGTCTGTCTTGGTACTTGGATCAGATCATTCCTGACCAGTGGGGCACACGCAAACCGGCCAACTTCTGCTTCAAGTGGTCGTACTGGTTTGAGGATCATTCTGCAATGCAGATGATGAACGATCCGGAGAAGATGGCCGCCCTTTCTCACCTTGACAGCCAGCTGAAAGGAGGCGGCAACAGTGGTGACGAAGAAGGCAAACGGCTCGTTCCTGGTATTACTACCAAGAACTTGAGAAAGGTTTACGGCACCGCCGAAAAGACCAGCGACGAGAAGGACGAAAACATCGTTTACTTCTTCGGAGACACATATTTGCAGAGCAGGAAGCTGGTTGAGTCTCGATTGAGGTGGAAGAAAATTGTTGACGGCAACGCGTTTGCCTGTTTCATATACCTCGTCATTGGCGCCAATTTGATCGCTCTCATGTTTGACAAGCAGAACAACTCGGAGGAGACGCAGGAGCTTATGGACACGCTGAACTATGTGTTCTGCGTCGTTTTCACCTTGGAAATGCTGGCCAAGTGGTACGGCATGGGCGTTAGGAACTACTTCAAAGATGGCTTCAACTGTTTTGATTTTCTCCTTGTTGTGTTTTCCTTCGTCGAGATTATCTTTTTCAGCGGAGGGGCTGGCCAAGCTGCCAAGTCCGCCAAGTCTGCCAAAACCATCAAAGGAGCCAAGGTTGCCAAACTAACCAAGTTTGCCCGCTTTGCCAAGGCAGTTCGTGTTCTGAGGGTAGCCAGACTCCTAAGGTGGTTCAGCTACGACGAAAATTCGACTGTCGTCGTAGCGCTCGACTGCCTCAACATGACTGCGTACAAGGACGAAATCTTGTCTCTCCTCGGGCAGAATGGTGCGGGAAAGACAACTTTCTTCTCGATGCTCGGCGGGGTGAATCAACCAACCTCGGGTTCAGCCCTCGTGTCGGGTATCAACATTTTTCAGTCCGTCGAGCTTGTGAAGGCCTTCGTTGGCTCTTGCCCCCAGCACGACATTCTCTTCAACTACTTTGGCGTTGAGGAGCACCTTCGTCTGTTTGGCACGCTCAAGGGAATTCACCCGGCTGACCTGGAAGGTGCTACCAGGTACACCTTGAGCCAAGTGGGGCTCTCCAAGAAGGCGAAAGACTACGTTGACAACTTGTCGGGCGGAATGCGCCGTCGCACCTCTATTGCCCTCGCGTGCCTCGGCGACCCTTCCATCCTTCTCCTCGACGAACCTTCCGCCGGCGTTGACATTGTCAACCGCGCGATTGTGTGGAAACAGCTTATGGAGCTCAAAAAAGGAAGGACGATAATCATGTCCACCCACTTTATGGAGGAAGCCGAGATTCTGGGAGATAGAGTTGCCGTTCTAAAAAAGGGCAAGCTCCACGTAGTTGGTACTTGCATCGAGCTTCACAACCAGTTCGGTGCTGGTTACACACTTGTAATCAACCGGCCGATCAACATTGACGCTATTAACCTGGAGCAGGCAACAGATGCGAGAGACAAGGCAGTTGCCTCTTACATCAAGAAAGCGTCCGAAATTTACTGGGAGGAAGATGCCAAAATTTATGCCGAGAAAGCCATGGCCGACTGGGAGAATTTGGTAGTTGACATTTCCGAGAAGAAAAAGTTGGATAATAACGAGCAGGAGGGGTCGCAGTCCTCCTCCAAGGCGGCACCGAGCAAGGGTGGCAAGAAGGGAAAGAGACTGCCCCGGATGTCTTTAAATGTGGCTGCTTCGGCAAGAAACGAGAACAAAAATGCCGAGGCAAGAATTGCACCTGACGGACGAAAGATTCCAATCCAAATCTATAGAGTTGCACGCGCGGCACAAGAGGTCGAACTGGCTCGAGATAGGGAGATTTTGGCTGCCAAGCTCAACCCCGAAAAACTCGAAAAGTGGTTGCAAGAATTCATCCCCGAGTCTGAGCTCATGGGTTACACCGAGGATCAGGCGTTCTTGGAGTACGTGTTGCCCTTCGACAGCAGAGAGAAGTTTGGCGAGATGTTCGCAGCGCTGGAGAAGGCCAAGGAAGACTTTGGCTTTAAGCAATTTGGGGTATCCGCGCCAACTTTGCAGGAAGTTTTCTTGGAGATTTCTGCTGTTGACGAAGCGCTCGAGAGCCTCTCTTTGGGAGAAGGTGCGGGGTTCCCAGGAACCGCCAACGCCGCCACGGCAGCTTCTATGGCGAGGAGGAAATCCTCCGCACACATTGTTCAGCAGCGGAAGAAAAGCAAGGCGACCCGCTCGAAATCGATAATGATGGGACTCTCTGGAGCAGCCGCGATGGCAAATGCTGCTGACAGATTTGATCCCACGGTTCCTGTAATGGATGAGCTAGCAAAGATCAACGAAGCTGACGACGACGGAGTGGAAGAAGAGCAGGCGGAAGATGTGAAGAAACCGGCCAGTCCGGTCGTCAGGCGCCAATCAGTCATGGCGAATGTGCTCACCGTTCTCAAAGGAGGAGAAAAGGACAAGGACAAGAGAGCTGAAATTCCCGACAAAAAAAATTCACGAAGTTCTACTACGCAAAAGTACCGGAAGAAAAAGGAAATCATCTGGAGCCTGCACCCTCCGCAACAATCCGTCTACAGACAGGTTCGAGCGATGTTCGTAAAGAGGTACATCATGGCCAAGAGAAACAGGAAAGCCCTGTTGTTCCAGGGCGTCTTGCCAGTATTGATTATTTTGATGGGTATTCTCTTCTTCGTGATTGGCCATGAAGCGCCAGAGAAGGAGTTCGTCCGTTTCCCAGTCAACGTCGCAAACTACCGCGACAATAATCTCAGAATAATGGTCAAGCCCGAGGAGAGTGAGGAGACCAGCGTTTTCATGCAGTACAGTCCCGATATTGCTAGCCACTACTGTGGGACTGAAGGCGACGATCAAAACTGCGTTGACGTTGTTGCAAGTGTCCGTTCCAACGTAAACTACGACTTCTTGTTCGGAGGGTCGAACTGCCTTCGCTACGACGGGCTCTATGACGATGAGTGTGCGAGCTCCGCTAGTACAAAGTCCATTTTAGGAATGATAGAGGAGAACTCGAACTTCGTAGATGGGCAAACTTACACGAAAACCGTCATTTATTACAACACGACTGCTTTGTCAGGCCTGCCAGTTCTGGTGAACCTGTACTCTCAGAGTGTTCTCGCCAAGAGTTTGGCCCTGTACGAGAACGACAATATGGGGCTGCACAAAGTTGACGAGACAAGCGGCCTCATCGAAGCGAGCTACCAGAGGTTCCCAAGGACGGAAGAGGAAATGACGGAGGCGTCGCTTCCAGCTGGCCTCAATATGATGGCGGGTATCCTCATCTTCGTCACATTCGCGAGCATCACCGCGAGTCAGTGCACGGACGCCGTGGCTGAGCGCGAGAACGGGTGCAAGAGGCAACAGCTGATTAGCGGTGTGAACCCTATTAGTTATTGGTGCGCCAACTTCTTCTTCGACTTTACCTTCTTCATGTCTGTTCCCTTCTCTTCTCTCACTCTGATCATATACTTCTTCGAGATCAATCCGTACTACAATCAGCTCGGCGACTTTATGCGCCTCCTGGCCTTCTGGTCCTTGGCATCAATCCCATTCGCCTACGTGTGCTCTTTCGTTTTTGCTAGGTCCGAGACCGCCCAGCAAGTGATGATGACTGTCAACAGCATTTTCGCCCTCATTTACATCTTTGTCGTGTTCCTCCTCGAGGAATTCGCCCCAGATAGCGAGATTGCGACTCCCCTGAGATTCGTAGGCATGATGTGCCCTCACGTCAGCTTGGGGTTCAGCATTTATACATTCGTTTCGAGCGGAACGCTTGACAATGATTCTGATGAAATCTCACAGGATGGTGAGCTGCCCACATGGATTTTGTTCGCAGAGTTCTTCGTCTTCTTCATTCTGGCGATCGCAATGGAAAATACGCAGGACAAAACGGCAAAAGGGTACGCCAAGAGCAAACGCGGCACCGCTGACGAAGTGGCAGCGGACTCTTGCCAGCCGAGAGGAAAGAACTCTCAGATATTGCGAGATTTGGGCGAGAACAACAAGTTCAAAACTTTCATATTTGTCATGATCATATTAAACATGATCATCATTTTTATGGAGATGGGGTCAGAGCAAAGTACCGACGACACCAAGGCAATGTGGCTTGGAATTGGAAACATCTTCTTCGCTCTAATTTTCATTGGCGAGTTTTGTGTCAAGTTGGGTGGTCTTGGACCGATTGGCTACTGTTCCGACCCTTTCAACATCTTTGACGGTTTGCTCGTAGCTTTGAGCATAGTAGAGCTCATGATGGCCGGAGACAACACCTTCACAGCTGCGCGTTCGGCCAAGGGATTAAAAGCCGGCAAGACCGCCAAACTGCTGAAATTATTGCGCCTTGTCAAGTTTGCGAGGTTGTTGCGCCTGCTCAGGTTCGTCAGGTTTTTGGCAGTTGCTGATTACGATGTGAAAGTTTCGAGAAACCAGATGCTGGCAAAGGAGCAGGATGAACAGAAAAGGAAGGGAAGTAGCGGGAGGAGGGAAAGCATTGTTAGGATGTTGTCTACACTTGGCGGAGAGCACGTTGAGGGAAGTGCTGTCGACCTGGAGCGAAGGAGAATGACCAAGAGAATGTCGAAGAGTAGCCAGTCGGCCTTGAGCATATTCTCCGATCAGCAGCCTCTGGAGGAGGACGAGGTTATCGCGAGTGAGGGGACAAGGGATGACGCCGTGGCAGTGAACAATTTAGTCAAGAGGTTCGAGCCACCTGGTCGAGATCCGATCACGGCAACGAACGATATTAGTTTCGGCGTAAGGCAGGGCGAGATTTTCAGTCTTCTCGGCCCCAACGGCGCCGGAAAGAGTACCATTTTGAACATGATGACGGGAACGCTTGCTCCAACCGGAGGGGAAGTTTACGTGCTTGACAAGAACATCAGCACGCAATTCAACCAAATCAAGAGCAGGATCGGCTTTTGCCCTCAGTTTGACGCCTTGGTGGGGCTAATGAACTCGTTCGAGACCTTGACCATGTTTGGCAGGATTAAGGGCATTCCCGAGGAAGACTTGGAGCCACTTGTAAACTCGCTGGTGAGTTGCATTGGGCTTAGCAGGCACGCACACAAGATGAGTTGTACCTATTCCGGAGGAAACAAGCGGAAGCTCAGTGTGGCCATTGCTCTGATCGCAAATCCCGATTTAGTCTTCTTGGACGAGCCCAGTACCGGCATGGACCCCGCGAGTTTGACTGAGGTCTACTCGTGCGTCTGGATGTGGACCAGAGGAGGAAAGAACCGCTCCATCATCTTGACAACTCACAGCATGGAGGAGGCTGACAGTTTGAGCAACCGCATCGGGATCATTGTAAACGGGAAATTGGCAATCTTGGGAAGCACCCAGGAGCTGAAGAGCACCTTTGGCAGCAGCTACACCCTGGAGGGAAGCATCACTCCTGGAAATGACATGAGCGATCGAGCAGAAGCGATGAAGAGGCTGATCGTCAAAATTGTTCCTGGAGCACAGGACGACGGATCGTTTGACGGGAGAATTCGGTTTGAGCTGCCACAGGAAGGGTTCCTGCTGTCCGAAATGTTCAATAAGTTGGAAGCCAACAGGGACGTTTTCAAGTTGAAAGATTACACAATCAGTCAGACAACTCTGGAGCAAGTCTTCATACACTTTGCCCAGCATCAGCGTTAAAAGCGGGGGTGAAGAGGTTGAAGGAGAAAAAATGGAGCGACACGCCCAGTACTGTGTTAAAGCGGGGGCGGAAGAGGTTGAAAAGAGCAAATGGAGCGAAACGAGAATGTGTGATTTTGTATAAGTACGGGAACTTGCAATATTAAAAATAGAAATTATATTAACAATAACATTGGTAAAGGTCAAGAACGTGTATCCTGGCAAAATATTTGTCTAGATTGCTTTAAACGTATGTGTTGATGTCTCATTTGGGTCATGAACGTATGAGCGGGGATCTCCTCCCTTCTCATTTCCTTCGTGCTGCTCGCTGATGGCGAAATTGGCAATGTCGGGGCCGTGGAAGTTGTCCAGCTTGTTGTGACCGAAGCCGACTTCATTGCGGTCAAGATGAGCAAGTTCTGGAGGTTCGCGTTGTCGCAGAAATCGCTCCCATGGAGAATAATCCTCTCCAGCAGCGCAACCAACTCACCGGGAATGTCAGCCGCCAGAAACCTTCATCATGAATTGATGGCGACAACCGCGCTGAAAAAATTACTCACCTTCGTCAAGATCTTGGCCCAGACGTTGCCAGTCGTTGCCGAAGGAGAAAATGCTGGGATTGCTGTCTAGGAGGAAAGTTTCCGATCAACCCAGTGCCAAAAGAGTTTGCTTAGTCAGCCGTTTCACGAATGATCCCTTCATGCTGCTCGAAAAGTTATTGCCATTCAAGGAAATTATATTTGAGGATCGCCTATTTGAGGATCCCTATTTGAGGATCGCCTTGAAGATGTTGGAGCTAATTTGTAATTTCCGACGGGCTCGAGGAATTCCATCTTTGTTATTTTCATTCGTTTGAACTTCAAAATTATTTATTTAATAGTATTCAAGCGGTGCTTATGGTGAATTCACACCGAATTATATGCAATACGCCCCATGTTAAATCCACCCAGGTGATAAAAAACTAAAATCTTAGAGATTTGTCTTAAATTAAATTTTTCATTTTTTGCAACTTTGCTGTTAAATATTGTTTGGCTGTTTACGATGAATTACACAGAAAACTACGATGGGGATAGTGAATGGCGATCAAAATTTAATTCATCTGTCCTTGGTTCAGTTCAGGCTTATTCCCCTTTCGAGGAGAATCAAATCACAACTTATATAAATTTAATTGATGAGAACTCATGCATGCATACCGAAACAGTGGACGATAACCTGCTGAATCCGAAGTATAGAGTGGAGCTGGACGAGGATATGGCTGTTTTGCTGAGCAAAGAAAACAAAGCTGATCCAACTAATTCAACTCCCACAGCTAGTTCCAACCTCTCTAAATCCTGGTTGACTTGCGACTGTGTGGTTCACACAAGCCCAGAACATTTGCTGGCCCATGTCTTTGACACTGAATCGTCCCACAACACCTTGAAACACTTTAGGCGAAGTGGTGATGATAGCGATAAGTTTCCCAGGGGCATAGTGAGAAAAATCAACGA
>Ga0302138_10001187_pt1 | contig 12732 bp, 13 predicted proteins | sample CBN3_321_MG_FD_203110 | JGI IMG/M metagenome (GOLD analysis project Ga0302138, IMG submission 203110) | Marine microbial communities from Western Arctic Ocean, Canada - CBN3_surface | ecosystem: Environmental > Aquatic > Marine > Oceanic | place: Canada: Western Arctic Ocean | collected 2017-09-15 | reverse complement strand
TGGTGGGAGAGTACATGTTTGTCTGAACACGGTGTGTAACTACGTATACGTAGTGTTGTTGCAGGCTTGTTCTTTGGTAGCAGTATTCGGCTGTGGTGGTGTGAAGCACTGGTGGTCCATTCACATCGTCATCTTAGGTGTTTTATGCGATGAAGTTTCGATGTGGGGCTTGAACATGATGGGCCAGGCCAGCATGCGAATGGATGAGGTGAGCATGTTTCCATGGCGTTGAATGTGGCTTGGCGCGTGCATAGGGTGTCCAATTCCCTGGCTCACAGCAGTTCGTGTTGTCGATTAGGTTGCAGGGCAAGGACAATGGGAAAACAAGACGGACCTGAATGGGAGTCCTTCATTTGGGGGAGTTGGATTGGTGTTCTGGTTTGGTGACTTTGCTCAGCTTGCTCCCGTTCTCGATCATGGCGGTGCCCTGTATAAAACTCTGAAGCAGAAAGCAGGTAATGTCGTTCGGTATGGGAAACGAACGTACGAAGCTGTGAAAAACTACTTCATGCTGGTTGAGCCAGTGCGACAAGATCAAGCAGGACCGTTGATTGGGCCTTTACAACGTGCACGTAGAGGTGAAGTTAGCGATGCTGATGTTGGGTTCTGGAAGAAGAGACATCGGCTATTTCTTCCCGAGGTGGAGAAGAAAAACTTTGCCTTGAAGAATAACCGATGCTTGGAGGTATGAAAGGGGCTTGACGCCATGCTGGCATGTGTCGCAAGCATGACCACCCATCGCTACTTTGAGCACAACACTTGAACTTGTGAAGACTCATGCATGACACATTGGTTTCACGTGTGCTGGCGGAGTTCAGGCGTGCTGTTATAGGAAAATGCGCGATGCGGTGAACGAAGAATACACGAGAACATTCGAAGACATATGTTGTGTGCGGGCGTTGAACGTGGGACGTCACGCGCAGGTTCGAGTTGGCAAATACAAAACCCAAAATACTGTGGGCCTCGTGATTACTACTCGGCAACAATGAATTTTGAGATGACTTTGTGCTTGCTCTGTGCAACAGGCTGCTGACGGCGCCGGGCCGTTGTGTGCCATTCCACAACAACACTACTATGCGATTGGCCAGCTGGTTAAGTTGACAGTGAACATAAGCCCGCAACACATGTCTCTTTTCAACGGGAGTCGCGGCACCATCCGGGACATTGTCTACAAGAGTGGAGGGTACCAGCCGAACAACGTGCCAGCAGGGTTGGTATCAGCGGTTGAACGTTTACCAGAATGGCCTGTCATTATGGTCGAGTTTCCTGGCTATAGCGGACCTTCCCTTTTCACGGCGGAAGAGATAGCTGATATGAAAACAAATCAGGCGAGGTGGGGAGACACTACAGTGATTAATTTTTCGAAGTTGGTACCTATCTATGCAGTTGAACGACGGTGAGTTGTTTCTCGTAGCCTGCATCGCTATTACTGAGGCAACCGAGCATACAACAGCCTGCACAGAATCATCATAGGAATGATAATAATATTATTTTCAATTATGGTGCTGGTTGTGTACTGTTTCAGGTGCGAATCATGTAAAGGGTGCACAAGGACAAATTTGCCGCTGGTCTGTGGCAAAGCGGATACAATTCACAGTCTTCAAGGTCTTACCGTCGGGCCGGGTGAAGCGATGACTCATATGGTACTGCATTGGGACGAGGCAGCTGAATCACTTTGGCCAGGTGTTTTTTATGTTGGAGCATCGAGGGCTAAGGAGGCTTCATCTATTGCGCTTGAAGGAGGTTTTTCCATGAAGGCACAGGTGAAGGTGAAGGGAGCTGAAGATATGCAAGCAGAGGTGCATCGGATAACAGTTGACGCTCAGGATTCAGCAGGTGGATCGAATCCAGACGAGTTCTTCACTGCTATGCGGTGGCTTATTGAGACAGCACGCTCTAAACAGTCAGTACCGTTGGATGTACAAGATCAGAAAGGTATCGAATCGCGTCGTAGTGTTATGGAGTGTTTGGAACAATGGCAAGAATCGCTTGAAATACTGGCATCTCATGTACGATAGAGTCCACTGAACTCAATAAACGATAACATTATGAATACTTAAGGGTATTTTCATTATTGTGTATTACATCGACATCGTATGCACCACAACTGAGAGCGAGAGAGAGAGAGAGAGAGAGAGAGGACGATCGCGCGAGCGCGAGTGAGAGAGGAAGAGTGTGTGAGCGAGAGCGAGTATATGAGAATATTCAAAAATATGCATACGTGGCAGACAGAGCATCCATATCAGCTTGCATTGTCGTCGCCCACGCATTCATCTGGTCTTTGTGAGTGCACTTTGAGTGTGCTGTGAGGCCAAAACTGTGCTAATACAGATTGTGCCATGGACAAGTTTCTCCTTGAAAGTTGATTCATGTTTTCCGATAAATTTACCGCGCGGTGAAATTATCCGACTTCATGTAATAATAATAATAATACATGACATCTAAAATTAATTATAAGCTTATTCCGAGGTACTCTATTATAGAACACGAGCTCTAATACATTCGTAGGATTTGTATGACCACAGGCGTACAAGTATCGATAAGCTTCCATTAAGCGAAACGTTAAATCAAGGATTTGATCAAGCAGCGCGATGAACAGCTACAACGTCTGATCGCGGTCACCAACGAGCGGGAATACGCTGCTATGCATCTGCACCAACGGACACGGCTGGCAGTTCCGTTGCCGCTATATGGTAACGACACGTCGGTTGTTGTCCGCCGTCACTCTAGTGAAGACAAATGCGCAGGAGTGCCGGCCTGGTCGGCCATCGATCACTCCACGCAAGCAACGTGGCACGAACACGTCCGGGCACCGGAGCGGGCGGCCGCGTCGGGCACGAAGCGGGCCAAGATCCACAATGCCTTCTCACGGAACTCGGTGCCGCTCAACATCAGCTACATGTGCAACGCCCAAATGTGGGCGCTGTTACGCATGCTGAAGAACGAGTGGACTTGTGGAAACGAACTCTGCAGTTCCACTTCGACCTTCAATGGCATGGAGAACGAATCCTGCAGCCGGGACTGCATGAAAGGACATCCCTGCAAGTATGACCGTCACCCAAGGCCGTCGGCGCTGAAGACCTTCGCGTGCGGTCTGCTCGACGACACAGTGATGGCGGGCGCGGCTCATGCCACCCGCCACTCTGTTGTGGTGAAGGACGCCAAGCTCGGCAGGACCCTACGCCGTCACTTCGAGGAGCTGCCCTACGAGTGGCGCCTCCGTGTGTCTCGCCAAGTCGACTTCTTGCAGTTCGATATGGAAGACATCGAGGAGCCGATGGAGGAGGAGAAGGGCGAGCACGAGGACGGCAACGAGCACATCGTGCGGGTGGGCACGACGACCGGGCCGTCGGACACGAAGCGGGCCAAGATCCACAATGCCTTCTCACGGATCTCGGTGCCGCTCAACATCAGCTACATGTGCAACGCCCAAATGTGGGCGCTGTTACGCATGCTGAAGAACGAGTGGACTTGCGGAAACGAACTCTGCAGCTCCACTTCGACCTTTAATGGCATGGAGAACGAATCCTGCAGCCGGGACTGCATGAAAGGACATCCCTGCAAGTATGACCGTCACCCAAGGCCGTCGGCGCTGAAGACCTTCGCGTGCGGTCTGCTCGACGACACAGTGATGGCGGGCGCGGCTCATGCCACCCGCCACTCTGTTGTGGTGAAGGACGCCAAGCTCGGCAGGACCCTACGCCGTCACTTCGAGGAGCTGCCCTACGAGTGGCGCCTCCGTGTGTCTCGCCATGTCGACTTCTTGCAGTTCGACATGGAACCGATGGAACCGATGGAATGGATTCGACGAGGAGCCGATGGAGGAGGAGAAGGGTGAGCACGTGGACGGCAACGAGCACATCGCGCGGGTGGGCTCGACGACCGGGCACGAAGAGTGTGGGGCGGTGGTCCCGTCTTTCTCTCCTTCGCTCTTTCCCTCTCTTTCTCGCTCGATATAATATACAATGCATACGATTATCAATCAATGCGCATGCGCTCAATATTATTACTGATCCTGCGCATGCGCGAAAGTGTACTCTTCGATGGCATGAACCAAGTGTGTGCGCCAAGCCGTGCAACTGCAAAGTGCCGTGCGAATTGAAGCTTGTGCGACAACTTGTCCCTATTCTTTCGGAGCGCCTCGCGCATCTGTATCTTCATGCCAGCTGGTAGGCACGCGCACTCGGCGAACATGTAGCCGACGATGCAACTTGGGTGTTGGAGGGCGTGTAATACGTCCTTGAACTCGCAGCCGGGTGCATTGTACTCGCCAATGTTGAGGTGGATGAGGCTTGAGTCGGCCAAGTGCTCCGCGATGCACGCGAGAGCCGCCTTCTCGCTAGACGAAGACGCTAAGCACGTCCCAAGCAAAATGAGGGTGCACACATGCTTCGACGAGCACACTTCGCGAATGATGAGCTCGCATTCTGGCAACGAGAGCGCCTTTGGCATGCTCAATGAGACTTGCGAGAACACGACTCCGTCCTTTGCCTTGTTCACGAGCTCCTTCGGCGGCTTGCCCACGGCGCCCTTGTGCCCGCCCTGGATCGCGCGCACAAGCCGTCGCGCGTCGTTGTCGGTGGTATCCTTTGGGGCCGTCTTGGGCTGGCGCCGGCTCACGTGCTTGCGAAAGCGACACGCACGCTTCCCATTGCGCGCATGTGTCGGCACGCGTGGTTGCGCGGCGACCCGCCTGATCTTCTTAGTGTGGACCTTGAGCGCGCCACCAAACCCCTCGACCCACGCCCCTGACCCAACGCACTCCGACGTGTGCTGCGCGCGGTGGCGCTCTTGCACGTAGAGCTTACAGTTCTTGCATTGGCGCTTGTAATTGTACCTCTTTCGTCGTGAGGTGGGCACCATGCCGTCCGTGCCGAATTTGGGCATTTTAACCACCTCTCCCAGAGTAATGGGTGCACGCGGCGTGCTCACCTCGGCCACTATGGTGCGATGCGTCGAGCACGTGAATGATCACACGGGTCAATTTCGCGTTAACCTCCCATGCATGGAAGGCATGGAGGACAACGATGCAACAAAATGAGCGTGTGCCATGGACAAATTTCTCCTTGAAAGTTGATTCATATTTACCGATACTAGCAGTGTCAATACATGACTATTTAAGAGTCAGATCCTGTAGTAACCGAGTATAAACGGAACAAAAAGTTTTACATGATTTGTCAACAATGTTATGCTGAGCTGGACACAACAGCTTCAAAATTTAATAGTGATTCGAGATGGGCATATCCGGATAGGTCCTCGACAAAAATTGAACTAGGATCCTGTGTCAATATTTCATTTTAATATTCTTATTACACGTACGATACGTAATTCGCGATGGGCATCTGTTAGTATGTAGCTTTTGTATTATCAAATTGTATTCGAGATGGGCATTGGTCCTCGACAAAAATAAACTAGCTTACCTTGTTAACATTTAATTAAAAATAAACCACGTACAGTCGCGACTAGTACTGTATTTTTATTATTCGAGGTTGGCAAGTATGTACATGTACTATAAATAGCAGCTTCTGTATTGGAATAATGCTATTATTAATAATAATATTATGTAGCTTCTGTATTGTGCCCATCTGGAATTCACATCAAATTCACACATTACAAAGTATCCGATTTTTTTGTATGGATCTTGGTACCTCTGGCTATTACTTTGTTAACATTTAATTAAAAATAACCCACGTACAGTCGCGACTAGTACTGTACTTTTATTATTCGAGATTGGCAATTATGTACATGCTTCTGCATTGGCATATTGCTATTAATAATATTATGTAGCTTCTGTATTGTGCCCATCTTGAAAATAATTGGATAGCATACCTGATCGATAATATTGTATGTGTAAGCTGTACTGTATTATCGATAACTGCAACTGCCCACCTCAATTTACTGATACTAGTATTAATAGGTACCAAGGCAATAGAGCTCTATGTAGGATGACATATATAAATATTAATGTCACCTCATTAAACAGGTTTCAGATGGGCACATCATATCAAATGGGAACGATATGCTATCGTTTTGTTTTCAGATGGGTACAGCTTACAATACGGTACCTAGGTACCATGGTACTCGAGTTCTAGAGGTACAGCCAAACGTTATATGTGCCAACTGTACAAAAAATGAACCGACAATTGGATCTGCCTGCCCGATATAATTATCACCCTTTCAATAAACAAGACACTTTCGCTCATAACATGCATCAACATGCATCAGCTGCGGATGCCTGAATCCACCCACCATCGACCACAACGTGGGGCTCTGCCACCACTGCTCACGAGCACGTTGAAGCGCGAGAAGTCGCTGCCCGCGCTGCAGCTCCCTTCGCGAGGCCCCAGATGGCCATGGTGTAAGGACGTGGCGCGAGTCTGGTGCAAGTCCTGCGGCTATTGCGGCTGTACCTGCACGCCCGAGACGCGTGCCGCGTTTCTTGAAAATCAGGCCCGGATGTCCAGGCCTGGACACACTGAGCCGGCGCGAACGCAGCCGTCGCGCGCACATGTCCCCGCCGCGTTGGTGCAGGTCACTGCCCTAGGCATGGGTGGAAGTACTGGTACCAGGCCTAATACGAGGTCGCAAGTGACAATCCCGGGCACTGCCACAGAAGATAATACCTCGCACCTCGGCCGTGGAGATGGAGCCATGCCCGAAAGTAAGCAAAAGCGAAACAAGGAAAAGGACCCAAATAAAACGTCTCGATATGATGGCTACTTACATGGTTGCAGTACGGCTGCAGGTGCGGCAACGTGGAAGGAGTTGCTAAGTATAGTAGCCGCGGAGGGTTGCAGGACGCCTGCAGATGATCTGTTCGAGGAGGTCGAGATAATGCGGCGCGAGCTTGCCGAGTCGACAGCGCCGCCTGTTGTGGTGGTAGCGTGTGCAATGTCCAACTTGGGACCGCCGCTGAGCCAGAATGCCAGCGCTGAGCGACAACGTGTGGACGCACTCCCGCAGACGAATGACCTTCTTCGTAGTGCACTGAGGAGGAGTCGAGCGCGTTGCTCTGAGCAGGTCAAATATATCTCGGAGCAGTGCGAACTTATCGCCGTGCTAACCGAGAGTTTGAACGGGATTGCCGAGATCTCTGGAAGGGGGGTCCCTGCCCTGCGTGGCAAAGTGAAGCTCATGACAGAGAAGTGAGTGGCTTGTCTTGCTCTGTGCACAGCTGTTTCGCTCGACAAATTATGTGTCGTGATTTAGTCTTGAAAAGCACTAAGTGCTGGTTGCGTTGTGTTCACACTTATTCCATTTCGCAGGGCTTTGAAGGAAAGAAAACGGCGCCAGAAGGAGCGCGAGCGGGAGGTGGACAAGCAGGCGCGCGAGCAGGTGCCAATTCGGGCAAGCCACTGTAACACGTGTTGGAAGAGCAGATGGGGATGCGTATGTGAGGACGAGTGTGAGGAAGGCGACAAAAAGAAGAGGAAGACGGAGTGCTCGGAGAATGAGTGATTAGAACCGACGCTTAGCGAACTGGCGATAGGGAGTGGGTGAGTGGGGAAGTCAATTGTTGTACACATTTAAAAAATATATTGTGTACTACGATTCTCATCTCTGATTGATGACCATATGCATGCGTTCCGTGCTGATGTGGCCCACATGAGTGGTTGGCTATATCCCGTGCTCAACGTGTCGGCTAGGTTTTCTCTCGTGAGTGGGCGATGTAGACAGGAACTCTGGCGGGACGTCGTCGATTGGTAGTTGCAACAGCGCGGTTGTGTCGATGATGATGTTGTTTTGTTTGAACCAGGATGAGGTTTGTTGCAGCCACACCAGCGCCGCGTGTACCTTTTGGCGGCGAACCCTGAACATGCCTTGGGGGTCGTGTGTTTTGTTCCTGAAAGCATTGTCGTATTGAGCTCGTATGGTAGTCCGTGTTACAAGTGCGTAGGCGATGTCGCGGGCGGGTCGAGGCAGGTGTCGTGTGAGTTCTGTTGCCGTGCCGTCTGTCGTACGTGGAATGGATTGCAACGGTTCTCCTGTTAGTAGCGTCTCGCAGAATATTGCATTGTTCCAACCTTCCGCATGCTGGATCGGGGACATGAGGGCAATTTCGGCGTGAGATAAACCCAGAAGGCAGTTAGCGGTGTTGGTTGTCACTACGTTCCATGGTGTGTTTTCCTCGTCGTCGGACTCGTCGCTGGGGGGGTGTTGTTCTTCCCATGGTTCTGGAGGTGGGGCTGTGACTCGTTGGAGCAGCGCGAGATGATGTGTGCGGTTCATTTCCTTTTCATCAAGTTCCCGTTGAGCCTCGAGGTTAGACCAATCCAAAATCTCTTCTGGGATCGCCATGGGGCGCCGTATCGGTGTCAGTGTCGCGTCGGAAGCGCTAGGTGGTACTGGCGCTGGTTCTTCTTTTTGCCGTGTCGCGTCAGGTGTATTGTATGGTTCTGGCGATGTCTCTTGCGAATCCATTGTCCGTAATATCGCGTCGGAAATTTTGTATGGTTCTGGCGGTGCCTCTTGCGAATCCATGGTTACCTTGACGGCAGCGCAATCCTTCTTGGAACATTCTTTCTCACGTTGCAGCGACTGTTGGAAGCGTGCGTGACTGTTCAGAGCTTCTGTTTGTTCCTCAACTTTCTGATTGTTTCTTGCCATGGAGGCTGCGCGCCTCTCGAGTGCGGCTTGCTTGTTTTTTGACATGCGCTCTCGCTGCTCAAGGCGCAGTACTACGTTCCATAGTGTGTTTTCCTCGTCGTCGGAGGAATTCATGGTCTCCGGTTAGCACAAGTCAGAGGCTAGAGCACTACAGCTTTAGGCGTTTGTTTGTACGCGTCGCGTGAGAATTTGGGAGCATAATGTTGTTTGTATGTACCACTTCAATAATTTGGGTTTATGCTAGTACTATTATTTCGAATAGCATAAATGCAAATAATATTGCAGTGGTACAGCGTTATACATTAACTTTTGGATATTTACCACGACCCATGCATACGTAGTTCAGCAAGAGAAAACATTTTTTCCACGCTGAGTGTACGAAGAAGGTTTCTATAGCGTGTATACCGTCTCTAAGCTTATGCATAGAGCTCTAGCGTGCATGTTGTTGTTGAATTTGTTTGAAAAGAATGCCAGGGGGGGGTTCTGAACGGTAATTATTGAAGTTGCTTTAATTTATGCTGGGTACTACTTACTGGAAAGTGTATAGTATCTCTATTGGTTGGACACCCCGTAGATTAAAATTACTGAAAATTGCGGGAAATTTTGCAATAGTTTTTTAAATAATTCAACAAATATTACTTTTTTGTGTTTGTGCAGTTTTATGTTTACCCAGGCCAGCTGTGCTTGGAACCTAAGGCTGATCGTCACATCTTGGTGTGGTTGCGTGAAGGACAGGGTCAATTTGCTGCACGTGACTAGGTGTGTCGGAGCGGGCGTCAGGCTGAGTGGAGGAGCAGGGTCAGGCTTAGTGGAGGATGATGACTGGGGATGGGGGTTGGGTGGGTGGTGGCGCAGGGTCTTTATGCTGGGTGGATGATGATGATCGGGGATGGGGGTTGCGTGGGTGGAGAAGGAGGGTCTTTTCCCCCTATCACACCCTGACAGTGTCACGTGTTCAGTGCTTCTCGCTCACATCTTTACCCTCCATGCGGAGGCACGCCGTCACGTGCTACGTATTCCTCACTCCTTCACGCCGTGTTCTTTCTTCCTTCAATCCTTGTCTCACCCCCTCACCGCTGGTGCGGTAGGAAACTGGATGGAGGATATGGTGCGCCGGTATGAGAGGCGGTTGGAACAGCTGAAGACTCTAGCTAACGGTCGTTGTGAAGGCTTGACTGAAGATGAACAAGATTCAGTTACGGCTGGCCTCAGAGAAGCACTGCGCAATGCACAAGAAGTAAGGAGGAAGGACACCCAAGCTCGGGAGAGACGTATTGAAACAGAGAAGGCACACGATGTGGCGAAGCAGCGTGCTAAGTGAGTATAGTTTGTTGGTGTGGTGACCTCTGGGTTTAACCATGGTAACAGTTGGATGCTGGTATTATTGGTTGGTTAGCTCGATGGGTTACCTGAGTTTCTAAGGTATTCATTCTCATGTGCATGTGTATTGTCTTTACTACAGAGTGGAACATGCCGAGAAATTGTCAAAGGCTCGGAGTGCTGCTAGAATACTTGAACAAGCAAAACTGATGCAAAGTCTAGAAAATTACACAATGAAAGCATCCGAAGGGACAATCTTCATTGGTTCTAGCCGAGAACAACAGGAAGGACAAGGTGAGGGCCTCTCGTTGTACCACACATGTGTTAAGTGTGTGCCTGTGGTAATTTACTCTGTCATGTGCCACAGTCAGCTAATTTGGAGTTCCGTGAATGAATTGGTGTGACTGTCACTTTCGACTTGTATCGTAGTACCCTAACGTCGTCGTTGCCACACGTGTACTGCTTTGTGTGTAGGGACCCCGACGCAGGGGGCCACCAAGAGCAACCTCACTACGATGCAGTTGGGAAACCACGGGTGTACTGCTTTGTGTGTAGGAACTCCGAAGCAGGGGGCCACCAAGTGCACGCTCACTCCGATGCAGTTAAAAAACATCGCGAAGAATAAGTCGAATGCGCAAAGGCTTCGCAAGATGAAGACTATGAAGAACGGTGGGTTGCTGGACCAGGCGGATTTCATAGTGGTGAACATGAAAAACGAAGGTTTGGGTCATCAAGAGCATGGTGTTGAAGAAGAGATGCAGCAACAACAGCATCAGCAGGAACAACAGATCCAACAACGGCAACAGAAGGAGCATGTACAGCGTGCGGCTGCAGGGGCAACAATGATAGCGTGTGAAACGACAATCATCATTGGTTCTAGCCGAGAACAAAAGGAAGGACAAGGTGTGCGGCCTCTCGTTGTACCACACATGTGCTCAATGTGTGCTTATGGTAATGTACTATGTCATGTGCCACTGTCAGCTCATTTGGAGTTCCGTGAATGAATTGGTGTGACTGTCATCGTAGCATCCCTTACATTGTCGTTGCCACGCGTGTACTGCTTTGTGAGTAGGAACCCTGAAGCATGGGGTCACCAAGAGCACCCTCAGTACGGTAGAGATGGAAAAAATTGCAAAGAATAAGTCGATTGCGCAGAAGAGGAAGCGGAAGGCAGGGTCGACGGCCAAATATGTTCCTGATGGGACGAGTTTTCGCAAGAAAAAGACTATGAAGCTTAAGACGAGCGATGGGTTGCTGATGGCTTTCAAAGTGGGGAACATGCAAAACGAAGGTTCGGATCATCAAGAGCATGGTGTTGAGGAAGAGAAGCGGCAAAAGCAGAAGGTGGAACAACAGTTTCAACAACGGGAACAGAAGGAGCATGTACAGCGTGCGTCTGCAGGTGCAATTGCTGCAGCTGAGTACATGGACATTCGGAGCTCTGTAGATGAGTATGGGTTGGCTTCAATGTCGCCTGCTGAGTTGAAAAGCGTGGAAATTGCCGAGCAGAATAACACGTCGACGCGAAGTGTTTCGCCAAGGGGAGGTCAGAGGCACGTGTCGGTGCAGGAGCAGCAACAGACGGTGCGAATGAAGATGCCCGCGGTCTTTGTCAAGTCGGGCTCGCCAGCAGCAACCCCTGTTGTGTCTCCAACGCGATTCGTGACGACGTTGACTGTGGGCTCGCTAGGAGCAACCCCTGTTGTGTCTCCAATGCGATCCATGCCGGCGTTTACAAACGAGGCACCATTTACTGTTGTGAGGAAGGAATCGCCGGTGGAATATGGCAAGACTCAACGAGTGGGAGGGACATCCTCTGGAGGGCCGAAGCAGGAGGAGCGAGCACATTTGTTCCTCTGTTGGCAAGTGCAGGGCCAGGGACAGGGTGGAGCGGAGGTAACGATTCTAGCTCGGGACTACGTTGAGCGCATGATTGAGGCAGTGAATGTAGCGTCAACGTCTGGATGCGCTGTTCAAGTATCACGTGTGGAGCTAGTTGTGCTGGATTGGCTTTCGGAACAGCCAGGGTTTGAAGAAGTGCTGAGTGCATGGAGCAGTGGTGAAAAAAAGATCTGGCACTACCCTTCCCAATTATTCTCGGAAGCTGAATGGTCAGCATGGGCGGGAAAAAATCTAACGAAGCTGAAGGAACAACTGGACTGGAAACTGGAAGCAAACGTTGATGTCAACTGCTTGGAAATGAAAGAGCAGTATCGTGGTAAGGAGGACCACACAAAACGAATTGTGCTTGGAGCCGCGCTATCTAAATGTGGTAGTAGCGTGGGTGGCAGAGATGAGACGGGTTGGCACGATGTGATCTATTCCCGGAAGAGCAACATGTTGTGCACGATTGCGCAATGGGTACCACCTGATGTGAAACATCAGCAACTGGAGCCACAACAGCGGGAGCAAAAGCAGCAGCATGAGCAACACCAGCGTGATCCGCGTGCGGAGCGAAAACAGCAGCAGCGGGAGCAAGAGCAACAGCAACAGCAGTTCGAGAAGGAGCACCGTGGACGGGACACGCTGGAGCAAGAACAGCGCGAGCAACAGCAGCGGGAGCAGCAGCAACAACAGCAGCAGTTGGAGGCGGAGCAACGTGGGCGGGAGCAGTTGGAGCAAGAACAGCGTGTGCAACAGCATCAGCTAGAGCAGCAGCGGCAGCAGCGTGAGCAACAGCAGCGCGAGCAACAGCAGCGGGAGCAACAGCAACAGCAGCAGCAGTTGGAGGCGGAGCAACGTGGGCGGGAGCAGTTGGAGCAAAAACAGCGTGAGCAACAGCATCAACTAGAGCAGCAGCGGCAG
>Ga0302138_10001179_pt1 | contig 12783 bp, 9 predicted proteins | sample CBN3_321_MG_FD_203110 | JGI IMG/M metagenome (GOLD analysis project Ga0302138, IMG submission 203110) | Marine microbial communities from Western Arctic Ocean, Canada - CBN3_surface | ecosystem: Environmental > Aquatic > Marine > Oceanic | place: Canada: Western Arctic Ocean | collected 2017-09-15 | reverse complement strand
AATTTAGGATTCGGCGTCACGACGATCTCCCCCCATTCAGGCAATACGACATGTTCAGCGAGTTCATAGACTGGAGAGTGCTCATCTTCAGGGTTGAGGTAAGCATGCTTTTTCATCTTGTTTCGCAGGATGTTTTCAGCATCGTGCAACAAAATCGCACCTGAGGGGTCTGATTTGCTCATCTTGTGATCGAAACTTTCCATCCGTGTCCCAGTTGCTTTCAGTGAGGAGATGATGGGTGTGTGGAGGCAGGTGGCTTTTGACCAACCCCACTTTGTGGCGACATCGCGCATGAACATGTGCGCTTTGCGTTGGTCCATCCCGCCAAGTGCGATATCGATGTTCAGCTCGAAGATGTCACTCGCTTGCATTGCTGGGTAATAGAATTTGGAAAGGTCATGATCTGAAGAGGCTTCATCCCGGCCCATGATGGTGAATGTTTTTCTTACCATTGCGAGGGTTGCACCTTTCGAGCAACGAAGGACTCGGGCCCAATAATCGCCATTGTCCATCAGGGTCGATGCCCACAGGAACCGCAACTGTCCGGGCCCATCGCCCTCTTCGGGATGGCCGAGAAGGGCTCGGAAGGTTTCTTCCATGTACGTAGCCGTGGTTTGGATGTCGTCCATCACGCCGTTGAATTTATCGTTCACCCAAGCATGCCAATCAGCCAAGAAGACCAACACATTGGCATCAGCATCGAGCATTCTTCGCAATTGCAAGGAGAGGACCTTCCACCCGATGTGTGCTTTCCCTGATGGTTCAAAACCGACATAGCAACGAATTGTACCATCGCCACCAAGACTGGTCGAGTCAGCAAGGCAATCCACCAGATGGGAGATCCCTACGGTTTCATCAACGCTTCCAACCATCAAAGCAAGGCGCTTTTTTGACTCTTCATTTAACTCAGCGATTCTTGGGCACTGTTCCATGTAGGGTTGAAGGACGGCTACGATGTCCATACCATCCACCTCAAGTGATTCAAAGTAAGTCGTTGAGTTTCTTGACCTTGCCTTCTGAAGGGGCAGTGCCGGCGTCGATCATTGTTTGGAGTTCGTTGATCATGGCGTGAGCTTGATCAATGGTTTCCTGTGTGAGGCTGTTGCTCATTTCCATGGACTTGTGGGCCATTTTGATGGCTGAACGGGCCTTGGAGAATTTCTTTCCTTCTTCCTTGGCTTTGTCACCACGTTGTTTTGGCGTGTATCCGGTTGCTTCGTCTAAGAAAGAGGAATACCTTTTGCGAGACTCCATTGCTTCATCACGACCACCTTCTGCACTGAGGAACTGAGAGAGTTCGGTGCCTTTGAGTTGTTCAACATCAAGCGCCAGTTTACCGTCGCTGCCAAATTCGCCACTGATGCGAACCATGATGCCATGCGTGCCGGTGAAAACTCCACTTGCATCAACTTGTAAGTCATTGAAATATTGGGCTGCTAACTTCGATAGTCCAGCATTGCCGCCCATTTTTTTTTCCAAACCGCGCTTAACTGCGAATCGCTCCATACCCGGTCCAAACCGCTCTTGAACATAAGGCTCACCGTGCGGGATGGCGCCCTTAGAGCGTTGATAACTTTTTTTCTGCGGTCGGAGGGGTTTTGTCCTCCAGCACGCTGGCCAATCCATGCGAAAGTTGCTCTTGGCCTTGACAATGCTGCTCCTGATGCTTGTACCGAGCGTTCCAGCAGAGCCTGAGTCGTTGATTCAACTCAAGTTGGAAGGCACCCTTGAAGATCAGGACATCGGCATTAACACAGGTTCAGTTTCCCCTGATGGCCTTACCGTTTTAATCGCTGGCGAAGATGGATATGCTCGCCTCCTCTCTGCGCCGAATGCAGGTGACCGAAGCGGCGACATTGAATTGAATTCAGGGCGCTCTCAATCCTTCAATGACGTCGCATGGCATCCTCGTGGCAACACGGCGCTGATGGCAGGTGATGTTGGCATGGCAATGCGATACTCTTCCGAAGACTACAGCATCGGTCCAGTCAATGGTTCGGGTGCTGTTTTTGGACTTGATTTGACAACCGTCGAATGGCGGCCAGCAGGCGATTACGCCTACTTTGGTGCGGTGGACGGCAGCATTTGGCAATTTTCAGAAGGAACCGGCTTGGTTGCTCTCGAAGGGAGCGGGAACTCGGAAGTAACCGACATCTCCTGCCACCGCCAAGAGAACATTTGTATTGCCACCACCTTGAGCAACGGAATGGCCGTCATCGATCAAACTCATGGCATCACATTCCTTTCAGGCAGCAGTTCACAAACCTGGATTGGCGTTGATTGTGCAGACCCTACCCTCAATGAATGCGTTGGATTTGCGAGTGGATTGAAAACTCAAGCCATTCGTTTGGATTTGGTTGATGCCAGTAAATCAACCACCGAGAACCTCATGCAGTATGGATCGCTTTCGGGCGATTTCACAGCTGTATCCCGTGGACATGACGGGAGCACACTCATTCACATGGCACCCTTTGCAACCGTTCGTCAACAACCGCTGATCTCTGAGGCTTTCGCTCAGATCATCGCAGAAGATGCAGTGGATTGGGATCCAGTTGTCGCTGGTCGCTCAATCTCTGTTGTTTGGGAAAATGGGCATCGTGAAGGATTCATCATCACCTCGTTCGGCAACATCGTGTCCTTTTCACCGGATGTCGGGGTTGAAGTCGATAACAGCCTGATGACATTGGCAGTCCTCGCAGCAGTTGTTGTAGCAGTGCCAGGAACAATCCTGGGGCTGATTTACATGAACAGCAAAACCATGCAACGTTGGTACATGAATTGGCGAAACCGTTCCAAGGACTGAATTGCTTTCATCGACGGCAAAGAGGGTTAGGTTCTTGAAGCGCCTCTGTTCACCAACAGATGAGAGGGTCCTATGGAACCATACGAAGGCGTTGATTTTTACGATATTGAAAGTCTCTTGACTGAGGAAGAAATCATGATTCGCGACATGGTCCGTGATTGGGTCGATGAAGCAGTTCTGCCCAAAATCGAACACGCTTGCGCAGAAGGGATTTTCCTCGATGAATGGCGGGTTGCATTGGGCGAAATGGGTGTCTTAGGCGCTCCGCTCAAAGGCTATGGCTGCCCAGGACTTTCCTATGTGGCCTACGGTCTGATTTGCCAAGAACTCGAACGTGGCGATTCTGGCCTTCGTTCCTTCGCTTCAGTTCAAGGTTCCCTCGCTATGTACCCAATTTGGGACTTTGGCTCAGAAGAGCAAAAAAACTACTATTTGCCTAAGTTGGCTTCAGGTGAATGGATTGGATGCTTCGGATTGACCGAACCAGATTACGGCTCCAACCCTGGTGACATGATCACCAAGGCAGAGGACATGGGCGACCATTACTTGCTGAACGGTGCCAAAATGTGGATCACAAACGGTTCAATAGCACATGTAGCTGTTGTTTGGGCGAAACTCGACGGCGTGATTCGAGGATTCATCGTCGAAAAAGATGATCAAGGCTTCACCGCTCCTGAAATGAAGGGAAAGCATTCTCTCAAAGCGTCGGTGACAAGCGAACTTGTCTTCCAAGATTGTAAGATCCCAAAGGACCGCATGCTTCCAGACGTCAAAGGGCTTCGAGGTCCTTTCTCGTGCTTGAACAACGCCCGCTTCGGTATTTCATGGGGCGCACTCGGTGCAGCAATGTCGTGCTTTCACAGCGCTAAGACATACTCCCTTTCCCGTATCCAATTCGACCATCCAATCGCCTCCTACCAACTTGTTCAAAACAAATTGGCATGGATGCTACGTGAAATCACAAAAGGCCAACTTCTCGCTTACCACCTTGGCCGAAAGAAGGACGAAGGAACATGGATTCCTGAACAAATATCCCTTGCCAAGATGAACAACGTCGATGTGGCATTGGAAATCGCTCGTGTTGCACGGGACATTCACGGTGCCAACGGTATCCTAGATGAATACCCAGTGATGCGCCATATGGCAAACCTTGAATCGGTCAAGACCTATGAGGGAACTCACGATATTCACAACCTGATCATCGGACGTTACATCACAGGAATCCAAGCATTCACGCGAACCATTTGAGTTCCTTGGCTTGTGTTGGCTCACAACGATTCAACCTCTCGCAAAGATCAGGTGTGAGTTTCAAAACGGCTCAAACCTTATCGTTTAGCGATGAGTAAGCGTTGATATGGTCGAAATTAAATGCCCTCATTGTGATGAAGCCATTGAATTAGATGACGGTGATTTGGGATTGTTTGAATGCCCATTGTGCCAAGAGGATTTCGAATGGAACCCTCAAATGACCCTTGCCCATGAAGAATTATTCAGGCCGTTGGATTTTTGGATTGGTTCACTGGTCCCCTTCCTATCTACCTGCATGGGCCTGTTTCTTTCACTTGTTCTTTTAGAAGGCTGGGATATTCTCTTCGGGGGGATGATTTCCATTGGGCTTTGGCCAACCGTAGCCATTGGAATCGGTATTTATGGAGTTATGACAATGCGTAGATTGTTGTGGTTAGGTGCAGCAGCATCGCTTGCAATTTCAGGGACCATCTTCTTGATCTTCTTGATGTTCATGTTCATATCGTGACGGAGATGTCGTCCTGCTTAGAATGAAGCGCCTGATAACAAGAGTACCAAAGAGAACATTCCTGCCATTGTCACGGTTCCGACAACTACGATGTTGACAATGGTCCAGGTCTTTCCGGTCTGATAGGTGTCGTTGTGTTCGAGCATTTTTAGGTAAAAAATGATTTCAAAAACCAGTGCGGTGTTAAAGAACAAACAACACATTAATTCTCCTCCAGCCATAATTTTCCCATCCCCGTCAAGAACTTCAAAATAAAATGCGACAAAATAGATCAGGAAACCAGTTAGAAAGAGGCCAGTGCTCGCAACACGACTCATATGCTTGAATTTCGGCACAGCGAGCGGGACAACATGTTGCTCCGTTTGAACCGGCCGGACAATTGTACCTGCTTGTGATTGATGTTGAAGAGCCACAGGATCGGGTGACTGTTCGACTTGGCCCCAAAATTGTCGCTCTTGAGGATCAGGCTGCATATGCCTCTTAGGCGCAGTAGTGTCATAGCATGTTCGCTTCTTCAATCTCCGATACAAACCACAAGCGTTCACACCTCAGTTTAGCGAGTGTGCACCGATGGGGTGCGAAGAAACGTGTTCCATTCAAACCGCGGGGAGCAGTCCAATTCGTGCAAGACCGCCCCAGAGCGGGTCAAGGAAGGCTGGAAGCAGGCGGTGGCGCATGTAAACAGCAGCAGCAAGGCTGATCTTCTGCACTTTGTTGAGTTTGACACGCTGGGTGAACACGTCACCCTGTTGCTTCTCGATCTGTGCCAAGATTTTGTCGTAGAACGCAATCATAGCGGCGGGTGAATAACGGGTTCGGCGAGGAAGCAGTGGCAACAATTGTCGGGCTTCTGCCAAGTAGGTGCGTGCTCGTCGAGCATAGTCTCTGCAGTAGGGCTCCCATTGCTTGTTCAACACAACTTGTCCACCAAGTTCATCCTCATTGATGCCATTGGCTTCCAATTCTCCAAGCGGGAGGTACACTCTGTCCCGTTGAATGTCTTCCCCAACATCCCGGAGAACGTTGGTGAGTTGCATGAAAATGCCCCATGATTCAGCGAACTTCTTGGCACGAGGGTCTTCATATCCGTAAATTTCGATGCACATCAAACCGACCACAGAGGCGACACGGTAGCAATAGATGTACAGTTCATCGAAACTTCGGTAACGGTTGTTGTAGAGGTCATCTTCCATGCCAGAGATCAAGTCGTCAAACACTTCCCTGCCAATGGAATACCTGTCCACTGTTTCTTTGAGCGCAAGGAACACAGGATCGGTTGAATAGACTTCAGAATAACAGGTTGAGAGTTTCTTACGGAAGAAGAACAACTGTGTGATTTTGTTGAGGTAGGCTTCTTCATCCAAAATGCTTCCTTGATCTTGCAGGCTTTCGAGTTGTTCTCGGTAAGCAACTGCTTCAGGGTCCATTTCGCCCATGCTTCCAGGGAATCGGTCAGCCCAATCACCGTCTGCGATGTCATCGGCTCTTCGGCAGAAAGCATAGACTGCGCACATGGCGTTGCGTTGTTCATCTGGGAGGTACTTGAACGAGTGATAGAAGTTACCAGCTTCCCGCATTGTGAGTTCCTCACAGTATCGGAATGCTAATTTCATAAGTTCTTGAGGTGGGCGATCAGACCAGATTGGAGCATCAAGGTGTTCGAAGGGATCGACGAGTTCGTTTTTCTCACCGACGATACCAATGAACGTGGCTCCTTCTCGGAGTGCTTCCATTGCCGTAACGCTCACAGCCTTGACAGCATCTCTTGCCAGCATGACACCGGCTCGAACGTGGTCGAGAGCGGTCATTGACTGCTTTTCTTCGCCTTCCGTTCGAGTTGTGGCGTTCCCTTTCAAAGGGAACAACAAATCGAGTGGTTTCCGGCGTTCAAGCATGTTGACCACTTGTTGCTCATGGGTTCCCCTTTTTGAGGCCTGCGGAAGTTTGTACCAAGTCCTCCGGTCCGGGTTGTGGATCTTGGACGTGCTTTGATTGTCTAGAATTCCATTTAGATTGAAATGTAACTACTCACTCACTTGTATGGCTACATCACTTTTTGGCTTTCTCAGCCTTCTTCCAAGCACGTCGGGCGCCAAGGAATAATCGCAGTTGTTTGAATTTACTGACCGTCGGTCGCTTCTTCCATGTGTTGTACTTGAGTTTTCGAATTGATTGCAAGATTGCTTCTCCGCCAAGTGTGAACATACGCAGGTCCACTGCCAAGTGCGGATCGACTTTGTCCCAGAGGTCTTTGCCTTGATCAAACCAAGATTGGGCTCGGTCGACTTCGTGTTTCATCATTGCAATCCAACGCTCATCATAGACACGGTTGTTGTAATCCTCTTGGGTGTACCCGTACAGAGCCATCGTTTCAGTTGGGAAGTAAGAGCGGTTTTGTTCAAGGTCACGAGCGACATCCTGCCAATGGTTTGCCAGTTGAAGTGCTGTGCATGTGAAATTACTGATTTCTCTCAGTTTTTCATCATCATGGCCATAGACATACAAGAAAAGATGCCCAACTGGATCGGCAGAATGAACGCAATAATCTCGAAGTTCGTCCCATGATTCATACTGGGTTTTGTTTTGATCGAGCTTGAACGCAGTGATCAAGTCGACATAGGGCTTGAGTGGTATTTTGCAGGCTCGGGAAGTCGCTGCGACAGCGTTGAGGATTGGGTGTTGTGCGGTTCCGGACCAATGCCCCTCTGCAACCGATTCAAGGTCGTTTTGCCAAGCATTCAGCAAGGTAAGACGACCCTCGGTATCAAACGGTGCATCATCGCCGAGGTCATCACCATACCTGCAGAAGGCATAGATGTTCTCGATGTGTTGGCGCACCTCGGCTGGAGTGAAGTAATTGGCAATCAGGAAGTTCTCATAATGAGAACCGGCAATGAGTGTGCAGTAGGCTTGCGCCTCCTCGAGTGATGGGTGTGTCCCCCATCCAGCAAGGTGAACATCCTCACCTTCGATTCGGTGGGTGCCCCAATCAAATTTCTCACCCATGAAATCCCCTCAGTCTCTCCTACTGGTGTTTCTTTTTCAATCCACGCTTATTCCCAAACTCGCCAACCAGGTTCTCTTCGGGCTGGACGAGATGGCCATTCAGGCCAAGCGTCGTCGGTTGAATATGTACGCTTGAGGATGTGAGCTGCTGCCTGCAGTCCTGAACGTGTGGCTCCTTCCATGGTTGAAGGCCAATCGGTTTTTGTCCAGCAGCCTCCAAGGGCGATCCGCTCACTGATGGCATCAGCAGGGGGGCGACCTTCTGCACTTCCCGGCGTTGGGGCGAAGGTTGCTTTCGGAGTTTTGATGATCAGGTGTTCAAACCTCTTTACGTTGGTTTGCTCCGGCCATAGTGCGTCGAGCACCCGGTCAAGTTCAGCAAGAATTTCATCATCCTCCATGCCCATGAATGGAACAGCACTGCTGACTGGAATGGAGAGCCACTGCACACCTTCCTCAACAGGTTGATCCAACTCAGCATTGCGGTTGAAAATGATTTGAATCAAAGGCTCGTCAATCATCACGGCGAAGGTGAAATCTTCTGGCACCCTATTTCCTCTATAGAATGAGTGTATGCCGATAAGTGGTCGGTAATCCATCGAATTGATATTGCGCTCGATTAAAGCGGATTTCTCTTCTAGGTTTGATGCTTTTAGCAGGCGTGCTGTGATATGATGAGGGGTGGTGAAGATGACGTCGGTACACGCAATGCTTTCCTTCGCCAGCCTCACGCTGGTTGGGGCGCCGTTTTCGTGTTCGATGCCCTTTGCGGATGTGTTCAATCGAACTTGAACTCCAGCTTGGTCAAGAGCCTCGAGGTATGCTGGATGAAAGGATTCGGAAAGGTGAGATGTGAAGGCACCGACATCAAAGGCGTCAGCGTCTCCGAACAAACCCTTGTTGAACAACATGCAGGCTTGGGCGGCACTTGCTTCATCCAAATCGATGTTCAAGGCGGCAAGGACAAAAAAGGACCAAAACCGATTGATGGCTTGATCGGTTTGTCCTTGTTCGGTCAGCCATGTTCTGAATGGCATTCCGTCAAGCGCCCATATGTCAGCATGCTTCATGTTGGCGAGGCGTTTTACTGCCTTGCGCATCGCGAGTTTGTCCTTGAACGAAAGGAACGGAAAGGACAACATGCTTCCAATCAGATGGTTTGGTGGTGACAATCGTCCTGAGGCGAGGTTAGCAAACTCTCCCGTGGCGGGAGATGCAAATGGAAGAACGGTTCTGGCCTGAAGTTTGATGGCGTCTTGGCCCTTTGTTCGGCCAACAAGTTGCATGAATCGGTCATAGACTCGGAAACAAGCATGTTGGCAGTTGTCCAATTCCCAACCAGTGCGTGGGTGAGTGACGCTGGACACTCTCCCTCCAAGCACTTTTCGAGCCTCGAGGAGGGTCACATTGCGCCCTGCATCGGCGCAAGCCAACGCAGCAGTAACCCCAGCGATACCGCCGCCAATTACGACCACGTGTTCATCGCCCATGCTCTGGCGACGTGCCTCCGTGAGATGAAGATTGGGATTGAATGAACGCCCACCTGCTTGGTTATTCGGGGGGGGCGGTGCGGCTATATTTTGGTGGTAAAAATGGGAGAATCAACGCAACCCTTTAGGGAGGGTCGCTTAAGCCTTCCAACTGACGGAGGTTGATGTTATGGATTGTGGCTCGTGCGCAGAACTCATTCCCGACGACAGTATTTTTTGTCCAGAGTGCGGTGCAAGGCAGGAAATCTCACGTGCTGGCAGTTTCGCCAACACAGGCTCTGTTGGACTCGGCGGCCAAGAAGTGACCGGTGGTCGAAGCTTCGGCGTCGTCTCTGGCGAGGCAGTTCGTCAACAACGGGAAATGGGCCAAGGACAAGCAGGTGGACTTCCTCCTGAAGTGCTTCAACAGATCGCCATGGGCGTTCAGCAACAACAAAACCTTCCTCAAGGTCAATATCCTCCTCAACAAGGCATGCCGCCCAACCAAATGGGCCAGTATCCTCCTCAACAAGGCATGCCGCCCAACCAAATGGGCCAGTATCCACCTCAACAGGGGATGCCTCCGGACCAAATGGGCCAATACCCACCTCAGCAGGGGATGCCCCCGGACCAAATGGGCCAATACCCACCTCAGGGCCAACCACCTGTGACCAACGTCGGTGGATCCCAATCGGATTTACCTCAACAATCCCGTGGGCCTTCATTGTCGAGTGGCGCTCTGCCTCAGAAAAACCCTGCCAACGTGACCCCCTTCGCCCCTGGCGGTACACTGGTCGGAAGCAATCCATCTTCTTCCCCAACCGATGCTATGGTGAACCGTCTTGCCGATGCTGAGCGAGCCATGAAGGATGAGCGACGCAGTCAATGGCTCAACATCAATCAAACACCAGCCAGCAATGTTCTTGCTTCTCTTGGTGCAGAACTCCCCTCACACTTACGTGTTGAAGAAGGCAACCCCGCCAAAGAAATCATGGCTGGAGCTCTTGGACAAACGACCTCCAACGCACCTGATGAAGCCCTTCTACGACGCATGTGTGAAGTTGCTGTTCGGCGCGTTGCTCGTAAGCGAGGTGTTGCTGTTGAAACGCCGCAAGCCAAGACCGAAGACGGGGAACTAAGAGTCAACATCACCTACGTGGACGATGGGCGTGTCCTTGACACACCCGAAGATCTCAAGCAAGCCTTTGAACATGCGATTCAAACAGAACTTGCTCTCAAAGGCATGGATCTTCTGCCCGTTTTGACCCTGTTCCGTTCCAAAGACGGCGAAGTGCAAAATTTGGATAAAGGTTCAAAAGACGCTGAAGCTGAAGATGATGAAGAAATGTTTGCATGTGAAATTTGCGACGGTCTGGTCAAGGAAAGCGACAATGAATGCCCTCACTGCGGTGCCATGTTTGAAGATGAAGAAGAGGTAGTCGAAAAAGCACCTCAACGTTCAGGCCCTCCCGGCCGTTCATCAGGACCCCCTGGTCCAAAGAAGAGCGGCGGTCCTCCCGGTCCAAAGAAGAGCGGCGGTCCTCCCGGTCCAAAGAAGAGCGGCGGTCCTCCCGGCCCAAAGAAGAGCGGCGGTCCTCCCGGTCCAAAGAAGAGCGGCGGTCCTCCTGGTCCAAGCAAGTCTGGCGGTCCACCAAAGAAGAGCGGCGGTCCTCCCGGTCCAAGCAAGTCTGGCAGTCCTCCAAAGAAGAGCGGCGGTCCTCCTGGTCCAAGCAAGTCTGGCGGTCCACCAAAGAAGAGCGGCGGTCCTCCTGGTCCAAGCAAGTCTGGAGGTCCTCCTAAGCGTTCGAACCCACCAAAGGGCGGTCCCGGTGGCGGCCCTCCTGGACCAAAACGCAGCCCTCGTTGATTTGGGCAGGGGTGATCACGAATGATCCCACCTCTTCCTGAATTCGGGGCAATACGTTTCGGCGGAACACTTCGTCCATCTCAGGATGCAGCGCGTTCAATCATCCTTCCTCAACTTGAACGGGGTGAAAAACGTCTGCATGTCGTGGCTCCACCAGGTTCTGGAAAAACCATTTTGGGGCTTTATGTCTGGGCGGACATGGTGCGAAAACCAGCATTGGTGCTCTCGCCAAATTCTGCTATCCAGGCTCAATGGGCTGCCCGTACTTCTCTTTTCGACCTCGATGGAAAGGAGGAGTTCATCAGCACCGATCCAAAGAATCCAGGATTGTTAACTTCCTTAACTTACCAGTCGATCACCATGCCCAAGAAAGGGGGCGAAGACCTCGACCTTGTCGCTCTTGAGTTATGGGCTGAGAAATTAATGGAAGACGGTCAAGCAGATGATCGAGAGTCAGCAATCGCTTGGCAACAAAGCCTTCTGACTTCGAACGACAAATACTACCGTTCAAGGTTGAGCACCTATCGCAAAAAAGTGAGGGATGATTTTGCCAAAAACGGTAATGCTCTGTGGACCCTGCATGAGAGTGCTAAAGCAAATCTTATGAGGCTCAAGGAGGTTGGTATTGGTCTGATTATCCTTGATGAATGCCACCATTTGATGCACCACTGGGGACGTATTCTTTCAGAAGTTAAGGAATTCTTTGGCGACCCTGTTGTGCTTGGTCTGACAGCGACGCCACCCGATACTGAATCAATCAGCAATGATGATTCTCAACGCTATGAGGCCTTCTTTGGCCCAGTCGATTACGAAGTACCCGTCCCGGCCCTCGTACGGCATGAAAATCTGGCACCGTACCAAGATTTGTGCTACTTTGTCCGCCCTGCAGCGCATGAACTTCAGTACATTGCCAATGTTGACAAACAATTCGAGGACCTTCTGTCAGATTTACGTGATTCCCCAACCAAAAAAGATTCAAAGCGCATCGCACCGCTCGATGAGTGGGTCTTTACAAGTTTGAAAGAGCGAAAGAATCACCGGGGTGAAACCCTTACATGGTCAAAGTTTCAAAATAAAAATCAAGTTTATGCAGACAATGCTCGTAGATACTTACATCTCCATCAAAGCACATTACCGAGCGATGTGCCTCCTGTCCCAATGGAAGCAAGCGATGAATCATGGACGCGAATGAGTATGTTGCGTTCCGTGCTCGACCGTTATGTTCGTTATGGCCTTCGCTTGTCAAAGAATAAAGAAGATCACGAAAGGGCGAAGTCGGTGATTTCACGCCTTCGAATGCTCGGTGTTCAAATCACTGAAACCGGTTCTCGACCATGTGCTTCGCCTGTTGGCAGAGTGATGGCTTATGCCTCTTCCAAAGTCGATGCATTGAATGAAATTATCACCGTCGAGATGCAAGCTTTAGGCCCTTCAATTCGTGCGGTGGTGGTGACTGATTTTGAGAAAACTTCAGCCACCGCTCTGGTCGACGGCGTGCTCGACAAAGAGGCAGGCGGCGCTATCGCAGTCTTCCGTTCACTTGTGAAGCACCAAGCAGGTGATTACCTCGATCCAATCTTGATGACCGGGAGCACTGTGCTCGTCGATGATGACCTTGCTGAGCGTTTCATCGAGCGGGCTAGTGAATGGATGAAGGAGCGGGATTTGAAAGTTACCTTCCTAAATAAGGCACATGATGGCTATCATGAAATTCACGGGCGGGGAAAACATTGGGTACCGAGGTATTATTCATTGATGATCACAGAACTCTTCCAAGAAGGTTTCACCCGCTGCATCGTTGGGACCCGGGGCTTGCTCGGTGAAGGATGGGATGCTTCACGCATCAATGTCTTAGTTGACATGACCACCGTCACCACAAGCA
>Ga0302138_10001175_pt1 | contig 12809 bp, 9 predicted proteins | sample CBN3_321_MG_FD_203110 | JGI IMG/M metagenome (GOLD analysis project Ga0302138, IMG submission 203110) | Marine microbial communities from Western Arctic Ocean, Canada - CBN3_surface | ecosystem: Environmental > Aquatic > Marine > Oceanic | place: Canada: Western Arctic Ocean | collected 2017-09-15 | reverse complement strand
ACAAGGAGGAGGACAACGAGAAGGAGGACGCAGAAGATGGAGAAGGAGGCGCGGGCATGGACGCCGAGAGGGACGACCTTGCCCTGGCAAATCCCGTCGGCGAGTCACGCTCCGTGGACGTATTCACCGGCGAGCGGCGGGACCAGTATGGATTCAACCAGGCCGGCCGCGATGCTCGCGAGAGGCTGCAGAAGGCGGCGATCAAAAAGATTTGTGAACAGGAGGACAACGTGCCGTCGTGCATGGCTTTGAGCAAGTCTGCGCGCAGGGCGGCCATGTTACAGGAGGAGGCGAAGGCGGAGTGGATGCGGATTAGGGTGTGGATGCTGGGCAAAGGCCTGGAGAAGCGCGCAAAGTGGCTCGGCAAGCTAATGGGAGCTGGCTGCAACACGTGGAGCAGCCTGGCAGGCCTAGCAGCGCGCGGAGAAGAGTGGACAAAACTCGGTCTCCCGATGGCAGTCGAACACAGACTCAAAGCGGGCGTCCAAAGGTGCAAGAAGCAGAAGGGCGACGGCGAGGAGCAGAAGGGCGACGGCGAGGAGGAGCTGGACCTGAACCCTTCGCAGTCAAAGGAAGAGGCTGCGGCAGTGGCAGAGGCTGCGGCAGTGGCAAAGGCAGCGGCAGCGGCAGTGGCAGAGGCTGCGGCAGCGGAAGAGGCTGCGGCAGTGGCAGAGGCAGCGGCAGCGGCAGCGGCAGCGGAAGAGGCAGCGGCAGCGGAAGAGGCTGCGGCGGCCAAGCACGCGGCAGCGGCAGCGGTAGCGGCAGCGGCAGCGGCAGCGGAAGAGGCTGCGAGCCAGGAACGCAAAGTCGCAGTTGGCGTCATGATCTGCGCCGACATTCTGGGAGTTCCTGCGGCAGTACTACAAGCAAGGGCAGCCCGATTTCCTGCGGGAGTACTACATGTCGGCAGGGTAGCTGCGCCCTTGCCAGGCGGCGGGTGGACGGTGGAGTACGGTTGGCTGGTTGGTACGGAGACGCTGGTTGCTGATTGCGACGGCTTGTTGTCCCACGATCACAGCCACGCAGATGTGGCACTGGCGGCTGAGCGTTATCGAACTGAGTTTGTGGACGCTGCGATGAAGAAGGCTGTGGAAAATTTTACGTCGAAGGGTGTTCAGTTGAATCAGTTGGACGAACTCATGAAAACTTCGAAGGGCAACTTCGAAAGATCGGGTTTCCAGACAATGAGTGCTGAGGAGTGGCGGGCCGCATTCGAACGGCCGCGAACGGCTCTACGCTCTGGCAACGCATCTGCATCTACGCGCCGGGTGCCCCCCCTGTCGGTGTCTGACCTGTCTAGGATTGCGATCGAGAAGGCCGTTGGTGTAGACTGGGGACTGCAAGAGCGACTCGTTGAACTCTTTGCACTTCGCAAAGCACACCATGAGAGCGAAGAGGAAAGGGTCTCGAAGCAGAAGCAGCCGAAGACGCCTTCGACGCGTCGAGGTCCAACGGCCGCGACATCAGGTCAAAGATTCTACAACAAACAAGCTGATGGGCTGAGCCAAGTACAAAAGCCTCAAGAGTCAACGGCGAAGAAAAGAAAGAACACACAGTCACAGGAGAAACAGAAGAAGACGAAAACGAAGCCGAAAAAAATGACGTCTAAAGAAAGGTACGTAGAACCATGTCAGCCCAAGCTCGATGGAGGAGCCGCATGTTTCCTCGCGCGGTTCCGGAAGGTGAAGTCGCCGATCATCGACCCCCGACCCGATGGTGACTGCTTGTTTCATTGTGCGTCAATTGTCATCAACCAGAACACGAGTACGGAGCTCGTCAAACAGTTGCGTCAACGAGTTGTGGAGGAGTTTCTTAAACGGTCCGAAGCTGATCAACTGCGAATCGCTAGTGGAACTTTGCAGGAACTGCAAACAGATCTCAACGCATGGCCAAGTATCTCTGCGCAGAATGCAGTCCTCGAGACGTACTTGGTTCACGGTGACAATGAGATGGACGAAAAGTACATGGGGTATTTGCCTGAGAATTATTTGAGAGTATGGCGCTATATGACTGCATATCTTGACCTCGCACCAGTCCGCAGTGCGACTGGGGTGCCCGATGAAGCCCCCGGAGACGATCTCATCGCCCTTGCGCAAAGTATGAGTGAGCACCCGGCATGGACGCGTGCCGTGAATTTAGAAGGTCAATTCAGGCGCGACACGGGCAAATGCCCACTCTGTGAAAGAACAGCTAGTGATTGTTCGGCGGACTTGCGCACGAAAGCCGTCGAAAGTGCTCACTGGGCGTGGACCGCGAGCGGACCTTTGAAGAACCAGTGCGGCCGATATGCTTTCCTTCCACCCAGCTCCTTCGCAAACTACGCGGATAGGAGCGAAGCCCAGGAAAACCTCCAGAAGGATGTCGTGATGCCTCGCTACCGAGCCTACTTGAACGATTGGACGGATTGGAAAAACAAAAGAGAGTCGGTCCACGCTGCGATCCCTCACTCGTTCTGGTGCGTGTCGCTCACTTGCTCGTGCGAGGAAACGTTCCCGAAACAGTGAGCACGGCCAACTTTGACGCTGCTTGTGTATGTGATGCAGGTATGCTGGCGACGCAGCGCTAGAGATGCTACCAGCGGTCACAGGGAAGCATTTTGTGTACATGGCCCCCATTGATGATGATGATGGGGTGAAGTCATGGAAGCAGTTCAAGATTCGAAAAGTAGTGGTATGTGCGGCGGACACCACATCAATGACGCAGCTGGACGTGAACGGCGATGAGTGTGTGCGGGTGATCAATTTCGCAAAGCATTACTACCTCATTCGTCCCGGCATGAGTCTGGTGCAAGGGGAGGACGACACTGAGCTACGTTTGTGTTGTGACGACTGTGGTGCGGACGGATGCTCATGTTCTCCACGCACTTTGGTTGATCTGGCAAACCAAACTGCTGCATCTACAGTATCTCCATCTACTCGATGTGGCGGCCATCCAAGTGTGGAGGAGGAGCAGAAGAAGGGCTTGCAGAAGAAGGACGACGACGACGACGACCACGACGCTGTGTCCGACGACGACGACGACGACGACGACGACGACGCAGGCTCGAGGCGGCTCGAGGCGCTCAATGGCGCTCGAGGCGCTCAACCCATCTCCGATTTCTACGCCGAGGCGCTCAACGAGGGGTTGATCTTCGGAGACGCGCTGGACAAGATGCTACTCGAGGCGGCAGGGGACAGCTCTCGCCCCATCTCCGACTTCTACGCCGAGGCGCTCAAGAAGGGGTTGATCTACGCAGACGCGCTAGACAAGATGCTACTGGAACAGCCGATGGGCGGAAACGGCCAACGGGATGAGGACGGAAAGTACATAGGGGGGCAACTGAGCCACGGGCCGGACCGGGACGAGACGGACATGAACATCGTTGCGGTCGCGGACTACGAGGAGGAGCAGAAGAAGGGCTTGCAGAAGAAGGGTGAAGGTGCAGTTGCAGACGACGAAGAGAGCGAGGCCCGTCGCAAGGCTTGTGCTCTGGTTGGGTTTTAGGGGCTCTGCTCTCGTGTGCGGGTCGTGAGGATGGGGTTCACGTGGCGGGGCGCAGCACGGACAACACCCGATTCTCGAAAGGGACGGGGGCCCTACGATCCCGCAAGGTCGATCTAGGGTCACGTGTTTGACAATACACCCCTTTTGGCGGTACTCCGCCGAAGCGTGCCTGAACGACACTGTTTAGGGTTGGGGGTTTGGGGGTTGGGGGGTGGGGGGTTCAGGGTTTAGGGGCTCTGCTCTCGTGTGTGCGGTGTGACGATGGGGTTCACGTGGCCTGGCTGCAGGACGACGGCGCGGCGGCGGCGGGTGGCGAAGGTGCAGGTGCAGGTGAAGGTGAAGGTGCAGGTGCAGGTGCAGGTGCAGGTGCAGGTGCAGGTGCAGGTGCAGGTGCATGTGAAGATATACCTGTGTTTGCCGAATTCATGAAATTGTACAAGGCCGAAGCCGCCACCAAAGATGCTTCCGAGGATGGTCCCTGGGGTGACGGCGATTTGAGCAAGCATGACGGTCCCAACTTTTTCCAGATGTGCACAGCTGTGATTTTTACTGGCGAATCAGGCGCAGATCCTACCTGGTTGAGCCATGTGAAAGGCGACAAAAAGTTGATTGTGGGCTCAACGAAGTCAGGTTCGTACCTTCGCTTTTGTGCATGGAAGTTGATGCTGCCATCGTGTTTACTTCCATGCATTCGTGCCGCGCAGGTTACATTGATTCCCATCAAAAATACGCTTGGTATGAGCACAACAAAACGTTCGAGTTGTGTCCCATCGGGAAGAGACCTACGATGCCAAACTGCGATTCCCACATCACCAACACATCAGTTGACATGCAGGTGCAACAAAGCGTGGACAGGTGTTATCAAATCAGCCCGTGCTCCCACAGCACGGATAGCACACAGCAAGCTGACCAGCGTGGAGGTCCCATACAGCACATGAAGGCGTGGATGTGCGTGTTTCTGCGCCTCATTCGCCGTAGCCAGGGAAATCTGAAGAACAGGGCTCACGTGTGCCGAGCTATTCAACTGGCCGTCTCCCTGAGCCACACGCCTGCAGTTTGTAGCCGCGCAGCCTTAATGGTGGGCTGGTCGATTCGTGCATCACGGCCGGGATTAAACCGAGTACCCATGCACGGGGAAACATTTTTGAACTACTCGCCTCTACACATCTATAACATCTTCATGCGTACAAAGGGGCGTCCAAACAACGCAGGGCAGGCCGAGTCCATGAGGAAGGAGCTTGAGGCCAAACGTGGACTCGATCGAGAAAACCAATGCCTGCACAAGTTCATGGCCTCCGACGAGGGGAAAAAAAATCAACAGATGATCCATGCGCTGTACGCTATGAGTGGAGTGTTACAGGGAGAAGAGGGCGTGCTACCCAAGGGTATTAAGAAACACAAACCCACACCCAAAAACACTCGCCAGGGAGCTCTCGCTGGGTCAGCAGACTTGGAAAGGGTCACCCTGGAGAGACAGATGCAGGAGCTCCAAGACATGAAGGCCGACGTGAAGAGGAGATGCAAAGCGTATAGCGCGAATCTGAAATATCACACCCTTGCACACCAGTGCACTCGCGGGCTGCTGGTGAAGGAGCTGCCCAGTCAGTTGCAGATGAAGGCCTTTCTCATCATACGCGACCCCGCGTTGCTGGAGCAAGGTACCCCGAAGCCTTGGTCAATGGACAGTGGAAAAAAAATCGGGGCGCAGCAAATGCGCGAGCACTTGCTTCGCATTTGTCTTTCCAAGTCTGAAGACCCCCCCATTCTTGCAAACCTGGGCAAGCCTGCCGAGTACGACGCTTACATTGAGGAGAAGACTGCGCCGTTGGCCCAGTCCGTCCCTGCTTCGGATACGTCTGCGCCCGAGCTGCCGGACGAGTGGCAAGCGGTTGTCAAGCGGAAGTCGGGCAAGAGACCTGCGGAGCCGCGCGTAACGACGTATCTGGCCGAATTGGGCGACGAGAGGGTGTCAGTGAAGACGCTTGACGAGATCGACAAGTTAGTAGGTGGCGACCACAAAGCTGGCGTTGCCAACACGCTCAGAAAATGTCGCAAGCAGGCGGGGAGACCAAAAAAATATGACGTGGCGACAAACATATCCGGTCTGGGGATCAGAGCCCTTGTCAAAGCCGTCCGCGCCACGCTCACGTGGTACAAGGACAACAAGAAAACCTGTGCTCAAATGAATGATGATCTGCGCCGCAAGTACAAATTTGACGATAACAAAGATGGCGAGGATGCTGCGCAGTCAAAGACAGCCGCGGCTCACAACGTCGCGACGTCTAAGAACCCTACAATTCTTGATCTTCTGCATGGGACTGGCTTCGCGGGGCCCCACGTGAAGACGGCGCGCGTGAAGGAGATGCTCGCCTTCAGAATCGCGAACGCGGACGTCATGGAAAGTCTGCCCCACGCGCAAGATGCAAGATTGAGCAAAGACCTCACCGACTTGTTGACGGCAGCACTTGAGTCAATTCCGATGCATGAATTCAACCGTTACAACGCCAAAAAAAAGAATGACGCTGACGATGACGATGACGATGACGATGACGATGACGATGATGAGGATGAATCTTACGATGACGATGACAACGACTTCTCGAGAGAAACCCCGCACGCCAAGAACGTGTCTGCCAAGAGCGCGCGGTGCGCGGACGGTGCGATAACGCCTACGCATGGGCACCTGCGGAAGTTGAAGAGCGGGGGGATACAACGCTATCAGCCAGGGATGGGCTATACAAATCCAACAAGTGAAAACGAGAAAAAAAGATGGCAGATACAACATCGAAATCAAACATCTCTTATAACACATGACCTCAAGACTGCTGCTGCTAATGTCGAAAAAGTGTTTGCTGCTACGGGAAAGGAAAGAAGTGGAAAGCGGCAAAAGGCGAACAAAGGCGGTGTAGCATCCCCTCGACGGAGCACACGTCGCCAGGGGAAGGAAAGGGCGACAGAGATCACTCTGTCAGGGTCGAAGGATGCCGCCGCCGCAAAGCTGGGCTTGCCCGGGAGAGGAAGCAGTCCATTGTTCAACCCGGAGTTGCTCAACAAGAAGCACGATCGCTCCTCGCCGCCCAAGCAGCAGCAGCAGCAGCAGCAGCAGATCAGAGCGACCACCTTCAACGCTGCTGAGTTTGACAAGAAATACAAGCACAAGGTGTGCCCACACAACTTCATGGAGCAGCACGGGCAACACCAGGACTTCCTGCTTCTACAGGAAGCTACCGGCCGCGGCATCTTGGCGATAGCGTGCAGTGCTGGAATGGAGGTCATTTCTTGCGATCGCGGACCTGCCATCGCGTACGATCCCAAACGTTTTGTGCCCGAGGGCACTGAATGGACAGCGATGATACCTGCTGAGTCTGGCACGAATCGCGGACTGGGACAACAGTTCCTCGATCGACGCACCGGGCTGCGCGTGAACGTGGTTAACGTGCACGCCGGGCACAACACATCAAGCTGCAGCAAAACAATAGCCAAGGCGGGTATCTGCGCGTTGCAGACAAGCTGGGGCACCTCGGACGTCGACAAGGACGACGCCGTGACCATCACCGGGGGGGACTTCAACGAGCTGACAACATTGCTCGACACGACGACGGTGGGGCAGGGTTGCGATACTACGAGACAGACGCACACGATGGGCGCGAACGACAAGATCGGAGCCAGAGGGACGCGTGTGAGCAAAGCCACGAGCAAAGCCGTGGGAAACTTCGGCAGCGACCACGACGCTGTCGAGCTCACGGTGAATTTAACAGCAGGAGGAGGAGCAGTGAGTACAGCAGCAGCAGGAGGAGACGACGAGCCCAAGCCCGACCCCAAGCCCAAGCCCGAGCCCAAGCCCAAGCCCAAGCCCGAGCCCAGGCCCAAGCCCGAGGCCAAGCGGCGCCGGAACGACCGCGGCGGGAAGGGGAAGCGCCAAGATACAAGTTCGACTTCCGTCATGAAGGAGAAGTGTGTGTGTTCGGTTCGGTGTGTTCGGTGGCGTGTGAAGGACGCACGCGTGGTGGCTGTCAATGACGCAGGCGTGTGGTCCCAGGCGCGTGTCACAAGAATGGTGGGACGCACTTACACCTTGAAATGGGAGGGAGAGGATATTTATCAAAGCATAGCAATGGAGGATGTCTACGTCGAGTGCCCGGAGCACACATGCGCAGGCGAGGCGGTTGTGAGAGAAGGATTGGGTCCCGGTGTCGCGGTGTCTGCCTTGTACATACAGGACAAGCATCGGTGCGCCCTGCTCTCTTTGCGCCCTGCTCTATTCCTGTACCAGGGTACAAGGACGTTCCATCCAGTGCTCACACTCGGTTTGTGCTTTGCAGGTACGTGGGAAGGCTGGTCACATGTGCCGTCCGCAATTTCGAGGGAAAGATCGGCTTCGTTGTGGAGTGGGCAGAGGATGAGGGCACAGATTTCGTGCTCGCACACGAAGTTAAGAAAGCACGGGTTTTCCGACGTTTGATCGGTAAGAAAGCACGCGTTGGAGCCGAAAGCCACGTCGACAAGGACGACGCCGATCTCTTGCACGAAACGGAATGTGTAGTGCGCGAGCAGAAAAAGGAGCGCGAACTGAGTGACGTTCCAGGTGCGTGCAAACGCAATGAGCTCCTCGGCCAATGAGCACCCCCGTAGATTCCGCCACGCGCCCAACGTCTGAGAAAACTGTCGTTGCAGGCCGCGACGAGTACTTTGCTATGGACGAAAAGAAGGTTGGCGATGTGCTTCGCGTTCAGATGTTGTTTCGTGTTTCGAGGTGCAGGGCGGAGGACGTATTGGGATGGCTCTCGGTTACGGAAGGCGATGGCGAAAATGTGTTGCAGGAGGTGCATCCCAAGACGGCCTGGTAGCAATCTGGATCAACATCAACATCAAGATCACATCAAGACCTTCAGCGAGATCAGCTACAACATCTACGACGAGGTCTACAACCAGATCAACTACGGCAAGGCTGAGGGGAGCTGTACGCTAGGCGTACGAGCTCCTCGCACCCCAGGACAGCACCGCCCCCGACACTCCGCTTTCTGTGCTCTCAGAGCACGGGGGCATGTTCGGAGTGCTCGGGCTGTGACGGCAGGAAGCGCCGGGGACTACGAGGACACGAGGAGGAGACGACGACGTCAACATCCGAAGCTCGAGCTGGCACACGCACCAGCTCCATCGCGGTTCGACCGCGGCCGGATGAAGAGACAGTTATCGCGTGTATGTTTTTTGTCTCACATTGCTGCGACGTCCGCGTGCTGGCCGAGCATCCCCGAGTAGGAGAGATTCAGGCAAGTACCAGGGTAGACCACGGATGTAGGGGGTAGGTGATGGCGCAGGCAATGTGACACTTGCCGAATCTACATTTGCGTTCGCCCGCATGATTGCTGGGAGGCGTGCATGTGTTTTTGTGCATCTCACGTTGCTTGGGCGTCCCGATACCTGAGCATCCCGGAGTAGGAGAGAGAAAGGCAAGTAGACGACGGATGTACCTTGGTAGGGGGTAGGTGACGGCGCAGGCAATGTGACACCTGCCGAATCTACATTTGCGTTCGCCCGCATGATTGCTGGGAGGCGTGCATGTGTTTTTGTGCATCTCACGTTGCTTGGCCGTCCCGATACCTGAACATCCCGGAGCAAAGCAGGCAGGGATAGCGGGGCATGCGGGAGTAAATGTGCAAAGAGAGTACATGTGTATTCCTTGTTGCATTCCTCGGCTCTGTGTGTCATGTTTCAGTCTCTCCTTCTTATTTCTTTCGTTCGGGCTCCTTCACGGCAGCCGTCCCTTGTGGTTCGCATGCCACCGCCGCCGCCGCTCGCTTCCAATTACGCTTACGCTTACGCTTGTGACGCTTTGCCCCCCCTCTGTCCGCGTTAATCTTGTGCGCCTGGTCCAAGCCTGTCCATGCTGTCTCTTGTGTTTGCCCTCGCTCTCTTTTTGTTGTCGTCGACGTGTGCCCTGCCCAAGTAAGCTGCTTTGCAACACGTACCGTGGGCTCAGCACCACCCGCGCATTCGCGCAAGGACTCCAAGCACAGTGGCAGGCTCATGTCTTCAACACAATCCAAAATTCTTCCCCCAACAACAGTGATTGTATGTTGAGCGTGCAAGCCAGCAACTGCACTTGCCGCCCAGTTTGTGTCGCCGCGTTCGTATTTTGTGTCGTGCAACCCAGCAAGTGTCACCACGAGCACTGCGTCCGGGGCAAACCCGGCTTCAAGTACGGCTGCGATCCCTTCCCCGGCTTTGAACCGCACGTTTCGGACAATGATGTGCGACTTCAACTTCTCAAAGTAGCGAGCCGCGCCTGCTTGCAGCCCAAAACAGGTTCCCAACCGTTGCTCCGCGACGGGCTGCAGCCTATCATTTAGCAAATCCTTTTCCATGTGCAGCAACACGTCCGTGCTGTGCTCCGTATACGTATCCAGCGCCGGCAGTGAGAATACAGCGTTCATCATAGCTACGAATACGCAGTAGCTTTGATACTTGGCCACCGGTTGCGCTGAACGCAAGCCACAACAGGGAGTAATGTAGGGCACTGTCTCCTGCTGTCGTGACTCCAGGTTTACTGTCGTTCGCCTCCGCGCGCCGCTCGGAAACACAAATTGTTTGCCGGGCGATTCTTGCAGTTTTAGAATGAAAGCAGCATCAATGGTGCACGGTAGCCTCCACGTGACTGAGTGAGGATATACGACTTTGAGCCTGAGAACTTGGAGCGCAACACATTTGAAGTTGGTTTCCGGGCTTTGTATTACCACTTGCCCGTCGAGCCAACTGATTTTTGGTCTTCGTCGGTCTTCAGGAGGCAAGCGCGTGTGATGCCCTTTTTGGAAACGGGCATCGCAGTACAACGTGAGGCATAACCGTTGTGCGGCGGTAACACGCGATGAGGTCCTCGGCGCACTGGCGCCATGTGCAGGCTCGTGTGGCACGCCAAGGCTTATGTGCGGCAGCCGGGAGAAGCTTCCCCAAATCGCTGACGATCCCGCGCCGTAGTGTCCAGAGATCAATTGTTGCTTGGGTAGATGGGAAGCATCGTCCAGGGCATGCGCGTGAACATGTGCACCAATGGAATTGGAAGGATCAACACACAATGTGGTCCGCGTGTCGTCATTGAACGGCAACACGAATGTCACTGATCCCAACACATCATGCTCGTCCACGTGGGCCTTCGTGGTACGCATGCCTATGAACGCTCCTGTGAAGATACCTGTGCCCCCCAAACTGTACTCTGGACTCTTCAGACCATTGAACGAGGCCAGCGTCTTCGTTGAGCCAACGCCGCACGTCGTCTCTATGCAGCGCTCCGCATACTCCCGTGCGTGTTCGATGAGATTTGAAACGCAACTCGGTTGTTGCCACAAGATAGCTGTCGGATTGTTGGCAAGCCCTGCTCGGAATCCAAAGTTCATACCATGGGTGCCACCCGCACAATTTGAATCGCTCCCTTTGCGCCGATGCGAACTGATCCATTCAAACAGCGTGACTTTTGTCCTTGAGCAGCGCCAAGCTTCACAAGCTGTGATAGCGTCACGCAGTCCTTGTGAAAGATCCTCTTCAACTTTTGCAATCGGCAAGCCCAGCCCCCCTGCACCATGCCGTGGGTAACGCAGTTCGACCAATTGCTTGCAAGTAGAGCTGCCGGACATTGCTCACAGGGCCGCAGTACAGTACTAAGTCGTGGCTTCCTTCACGGCTGCTGGTACGAGAACGCGCGAGCAACAAGTACCCTGGTCATGTCAAGATTTTGCAGCTCGTGCAAGCGCGACATCACAACTTCCAATAGAGAACGCGTTTCCGCAGTGAAGCCGTGCGTCTGCTCATATTGTCGGACAGCAAACATGATGGAGCAATAATCAGCACTGATAAATGACGGCGTCCCTGATGACGGCATCAGTGGCACTCCGACGATGACGGCATCAGTTTCTGGCGATGGCGCCACCTGTTGCATTGCAGCCTGCTGCAGCACAGCCTGCTTTGCGGCGGCGAACTCCGGCTCGCTGAGATGCGAAGCTTCCCGCAGTTCAGCCAGGGTACGCAGCTCCTCTGAGAGCGATCGCGAGACGGTGGCCGGCTTCCCTGCCCCTCGCGCCGCAAAAGACATCACAGCTACTCTTACAGCGGCTCTTCTTCTAAGTACCCAAAAAGGTCTGGATGCTCGCGGCGCATCAGGTCCAGGAGGCCAATGAATCGTTCTACGGCCCGGCACCTCTCCTCGTCTAACACTTCATATCGCTCCACTTGCTCCCCGCCCCGCCCTTCCTGATCTCGTACCATGCGTATGTGGACCTCGTCGTATGGTAGCAGGAGCGCATCTATCTGCCCTTGAACCGCTAAGATCTGCTTCGTCAGGCGCCTGTGCTCCTCAAGGAGATGTTTGCATCTGGGCGCTACAACGCGCCCTCGCCTCATCGCGAGACGGTGGCCGGCTTCCCTGCCCCAGGCGCCGCAAAAGACATCACACCTATTCTCAGTACCCTGGATGCATGCGGCCCTGGGACGTGCGTCGCGAGCAGTACCACACGCACTCGCTTCATGCACTCGCTACCTCCCTCCTCCCGCCGACATGCACAACGCCAGGCAGGCAACGGCAAGATGGCGCACTTCGCAGAGGCGAGGAGAGGACAGTACCATGGTAATACCCGGTGGGTACCCAACGCACTGAAATGATGGGTACTATGACGGTTGGCTTGGCGAAGCTCGCATTCACGTTTTAGTGGTTGGCGAACTTGTTATGCGCGTTTTAAGAAACTGGCGAAGTTATAAATTGCGTTTTAAGCGAATTTCGCTTAAAACGCAATTTAAAACTTCGCCAACCACTAAAACGTGCATTTTGCAACTTCGCCAAGTTCAAATTGGCGAAGTTAAAAATTGCGTTTTAAGCGAAATAGCTTAAAACGCAATTTATAACTTCGCCAACCACTAAAACGTGAATTTTGTAACTTCGCCAATTTTAAATTGGCGAAGTTACAGCTTGGCGAAGTTCCATGCGAATGTGGTACAAGTTCGCGATCAAGAAGTGCGAGAACGCGCGGAACGGGCGCCCGTGCAAGCTTGGGGTGTGCAGGCCCGGCACAAAGCTCGCCCCAGAGCTCGGTCCTCTGTACTTCGTGGAGAACCCTGTGCTGCTCGGGGACGGTGGAAGCAAGGGCCGGCGATACCATGTACCTGGGATATTGTATGGAACTGTCACCACGGATCGAGATCGTCCCTCGCGGGTGCCTGACGCAGCGTCGCTGCAGAGCAAGTACTGCGTGACGCGTAACTTATGGGGACGGGAGCACGTCATCCGGTGCACGCACGCTGACTGTAAGCGCTACCGAGGCGTATACACGGATGAGCCACTC
>Ga0302138_10001159_pt1 | contig 12877 bp, 12 predicted proteins | sample CBN3_321_MG_FD_203110 | JGI IMG/M metagenome (GOLD analysis project Ga0302138, IMG submission 203110) | Marine microbial communities from Western Arctic Ocean, Canada - CBN3_surface | ecosystem: Environmental > Aquatic > Marine > Oceanic | place: Canada: Western Arctic Ocean | collected 2017-09-15 | reverse complement strand
TATGGCCTCCCATAGCGATAGCGAGGAGGGGTTAGCAGGCACCCTACGCGCGGCAGTTACGACATTACCCTCCTCTGTCACCCATCTCTGCGTAGTTTTAGCTGATCTCCCAGATATTCACTTTCAAAATTTTGAAGAGATTTTTGAACAAGTTAAGGCCAACCCAAAGGCTGCAATTTGGCGGCCACTGGGGCCACAGGGCCAACCAGCGCACCCCACAGTATTTCACCACCAGACCTTCAGTTCCTTCGCCAAAATCAGCGGTGATAATGGCGCAAAAACTGTAATTGAGAGCTTTGGAGATGCGCTGCATGAATACAGCAGCATCTCATGTGCCGGATCCAGTGATATTGATACGCCCCAAGACTATCAAACTTATCTGGCCCGGTCGTAATGCTAGGATAAAGAAAGAAGGCGTAGCGGCTGTTTATTCAAAATCAAATAGCACAATCCTACCCGCATTAAGTCCTGCCACAAAAGAAGGTTTAAAAAAATGAGTATCATTGCAAACTGGTCCTACCCCACCGCTATACGTTTTGGCGCAGGTCGAATTGTCGAGATAGCTGAGGCCTGTTCCGTTGCCGGCATCAGAAAACCACTTTTAATCACAGACCGTGGCTTGGCCTGCATGAAGATAACGCTTAAAACCCTTGACCTACTCGAGGCTGCTGGCCTCAGCCCAGCCATGTTTGCGAATGTTGATCCAAACCCAAACGAGAAGAACGCAGAAGCTGGCGTAAAGGCCTATAATGATGGCGGCCATGACGGGGTTGTGGCATTTGGCGGCGGCTCGGCCCTGGACCTTGGTAAGGTGGTTGCATTCTTAGCGGGCCAAACCCGTCCTTTGTGGGATTTTGAAGACATAGGCGATTGGTGGACCCGAGCAGATTCAGGGTCAATTGCTCCTATTGTTGCCGTCCCCACAACCGCGGGCACCGGATCAGAGGTTGGACGCGCTTCGGTCATTACCAATTCTGAGACCTTGCAAAAGAAGATAATCTTCCACCCAAAATTATTGCCCACGGTGGTAATCTGCGATCCAGAACTAACCGTGGGAATGCCAACGCTCATTACGGCGGGAACGGGTCTTGATGCTTTCGCACATTGCGTTGAGGCTTTTTCTTCCCCACACTACCATCCCATGTCACAAGGCATGGCGCTCGAGGGGATGCGTTTAGTCAAAGATTACTTGCCCCGCGTAATTGCTGATGGCTCAGACCTTGCGGCACGGGCACACATGATGTCGGCCGCAATCATGGGCGCTACGGCCTTTCAGAAGGGTCTTGGCGCAATCCACGCTTTGTCACATCCAATTGGGGCTATCTACAACACCCATCACGGGACAACCAATGCAGTCTGCATGCCTGCAGTGTTGCAATTCAACAAACCTGCAATCCAGAGTATAATGGTTCAGGCAGCTAATTACCTAAGCTTATCGGGCGGGTTTGATGGCTTTTGTGCCTATGTAGACAACTTAAATAACTCTCTTGGAATTCCTAAAAAACTATCAGGGCTCGTCCTAAAACAAATTGATATCGAGCGGATTGTTGCAGGTGCACTAATTGACCCCAGCGCAGGCGGTAATCCTATTAAAATGACACAAGATAACACAACACAGCTCCTGCTTGAAATCATCTAACTCTTTTGCAAAGGTGCTCTTAGCGCACAAATTACATCCTACTTTAAAATAGCGGCTACGATTAGTGGGTTTGATAATAGTTTTATCTATTGCGTTAGTTGTTTAGAGGTACGAATATGTCAGCGTTGGAAATATTGATGCAAAAATAGCGACATAATTAAGAACAACTTTAAGCAATTTTTTTTCATAAAAACGCTGATCAGTCCAATACCTGGCAAGGTTATGCACCTAGCCAAGTATTACCTGTAATAACTTAAATAATGTAATTTCATGCTAATTTTAAGGCTTAAGCGCTCGTGAAGACTGTACCACCAACAGAACTATCCATTTTTATGGGTAGTTCACCTGCCGCCTGAGCGCGAATGGCCGCAATCTTGGCCTGTGCAGCCGTGGCAGCGGCCTCATCAGCATAATGTGTCACAACAGACATGGTGAGAGCGCCAGTACGCACAAACTGCACTCCAGAGGCTCCCATCGACATAACCATTGGCTGGAATTTATCCCGAGCAACGGCCTCCATTTCATCATTCCATTCTTCAGCAGTCCAATGCGAGATTGTAATATAAGACATAACTTTATCCTTTCAGCATTAATTATGACAAATTATCACACAAATAGTTTTCAAAATCAATAAGAAAGCGGCAGACGTCACGTCCTTTTGGCGGACATAACATCAGAGCTAGGATTTAGGTTGTGAACTAAATTTTCGAGTAATACCCGAGGCAAGGAACACTCCAACCGCGACAAGAATGACACCAAAGATCTTCAAGTAGGTTAAAGCTTCACCTAAAAATAGAACCCCTCCCAACAATGCAAGAATTGGGGTCAATGCGCCAAAAGCAGCAAATTCTGCCGCACCAAGTAGCCGTACCGCATAGCTAAACAGGACCGTAGCCATGATGCCAATGACAAAGCTCTGCACCAGGATCATCGCTGCTATATCGTCCCAATTAGCTTCAGTGAAGCTCACATTACCACTCACTAACAAAAGCGGTGTGACTATCAAACCACCCCAAAACAATCCAATAACCAGACCATGCAGCGGGGTCAGTCCACTTTGGCGAAAAATAACGGAATAAACGGCCCAAAGGCCAGACCCAGTCAAAAACAACAGGTGCCCTTTCCAGGCTTCGTCACTGGCACCACTTTGGATAGACCAAAGACTAACAATCACGGCGCCAACTAAGATCATACCCAGACCAAATCTACGCCGTGGGCCTGGAACCTCTCTCGCCAGCGCATAGGCGGCCAAAGCAGTCCAAAATGGCAACATACCGGGCGCAAGAGCACCACCGTCTGAAGCTGGTGCATAGGCCAGCCCCTTTGAAATTATGTAAGGAAAAACTGCACTGGCACCAATCATCAATATGATGGCTCGCGGCCAAGACTGACCGATTGGTATCACACCCAGTTTCCACATTACGGGGACCATCACAATCACGCCCGGAATAAGGCGTAGTACCAAAATTTCCTCTACCGTGAAATTACTTAGTACCGCAGACCGCGTAATTAGCATAAACGCCGCCCAAATCATCACTGTGGAAATTGCCGCTAATAGACCAAATGCCCATGTGGTGAAGAAATTCATTATTGCAGCTTTCATGAGTTGATCAGCCTACTGACTAAACCCCATAGTATAGAGCTGCACCAGTCAAAAATACCAATAATTAAAGCCAAGGTACTGTTATAAATGCCAAGAATACATAACGCAGCCCCTTTGAAAAGGTAACTAAAATTAAAAATGGAACGAACTTTTCACCAAGCGCACCAGCAACAACCGTTATTGGGTCACCCACAATTGGCAGCCAACTTCCAAGGAGCGACCAACGACCGTATTGGGAATACCAAGTTGTTGCCCGATTAAGCTGTTTTACTGATGCAGGAAACCAAGGATAACTTTGGTATCGAAGTAAAAAAATTCCAATGTACCAATTGATTACAGCACCAAGTACATTTCCAACCGTGGCCACAAACACAAGCCACATTATAGGCTTTTTACCAGCTATAAGGAGTCCAACCAAGACTGCTTCAGATTGCATGGGCACTAGTGTTGCAGCAATCAATGCCGAAATAAAAAGGGTTGCGTATGACATCATTTTATCGCCGCGCCCCCATTCTCCTTTATGTAATTCTGCTCCAAAATTATTGCAGCAACAACTCAAATCTTAAGTTGGCTCGGCATCATAAATACGCGCACTACACCTTCACAACTATTTTTCCAAAACTGTCTCCAACCAACAGATCATTTAGTGCAGCGGGTGCATTTTCCAGCCCCTCAACCACCTGCTCTTTGTAGTGTATTTTACCAGAGGCCAGCCACTCTGACATATCGCGTATAAAATCTTTAAAGAGACTTTGGGGAAAGCTATCAAAAATTATGAAGCCCTCAACTTTGACTTTCATCCGCAGGATAGTTCCCATGATGGCGGGTCCAAAGTCCGGGCCTTCGGGCAAGCCACTGAGATTATACCAAGATACAACGCCACAAACTGGCATCCGGGCAAAGGCGTTCAAAAGCGGTAAAACTGCATAAAGTACTTTGCCCCCAACGTTTTCAAAGTAGACGTCGACCCCTTTAGGGCAGGCGGCTTTGAGTTGTTCAGAAAAATCTTCAGCTCTATGGTCAATACAGGCATCAAAGCCAAGATTTTCTACCACATGGGCACATTTATCAGCGCCGCCGGCGATACCAACAACACGGCAGCCTTTGATTCTTGCTATTTGTCCAACAGTGGCCCCAACAGGACCCGAGGCAGCGGCTACAACCACAGTTTCACCAGGTTTTGGCTTTCCAATCTGCAACAGGCCTGCATAGGCTGTATAACCAGGCATTCCTAGAATACCCAGAAACCAAGATGGGTTGTCAGGACTATTACCCAAGTTTCGAACGCCAACACCATCGGACAATGCGTAATCCTGCCAACCACTGCTAGCGAGGACGTAATCGCCTTTGTCAAAACCGTCACATTTTGTACTAATAACTTTGGCTACAACTTGACCCGTCATTACCTCACCAAGCTTAACGGGTTCCGCATAAGATTTTGTATCGTTCATTCGGCCACGCATATAGGGGTCAAGTGACAAATAAGAGGTTTGCAAAAGCATCTCACCCATACCCGATGTGGGAACCTCACTTACCTCCAATTTAAGAGTATTTTTATTTGGTAAACCATTTGGGCGCTCTGCAAGCACCACTCGACGGTTAGTGTCTATTTTTTGTGACATTTCATTATCCCCAATTAATTTTGAAAAATATAACATCATTCTTTTGCCCTCGCATTGCCAAAATGAAAGTTTTGAAGTGAGCAGAAAATTTTTATAGATATAAAAACCAAGGCGTGGACAGTAGACATTCAAATACATATAGCGGATGTCGCTATGAGAATAGTCTAATCGAGCCAAAATCATCTGCATGGACCAAAGGCCTGACATGCCCTAACCTTCAGACTGATCCAGTCGTTTGAGTCTGATCCATCTCATATCAGGGTACTTTATGGTTTTTTTAATGCAGATCACCAGGACCCAGGCATGAGAGTGGGGCTGGAACGCCCATGGTTGATACTAACCGGACTTGCGCTTGGCGTAACGGTTACTAATGGCTTTGCAAGATTTGCATATGGTCTCATTTTACCTGCGATGAAGTCCGAAATGGGCTGGAATTATGCACAGGCTGGGTGGCTAAACACCGGTAATGCCTTAGGTTATATTTTGGGCGCAGTGATAACAATGCTGCTTATTCGGCGCACCTCTCCAACGTTTCTGTTTGCTTTCGGGCTCATCACCACCACAGTCGCACTATTGGCGACGGGGATGAACGCAGCTCTTTGGTGGCAAACCCTTTGGCGCATTCTGGCTGGGCTATTTGGGGCAATGTCGTTTTCTACTGCAGGTGTTTTGGCTGCTGGGCTGTTCCCAAATGACCCCCGCCGAAATGCACTCGCAATTGCAATCTTGTTTGGTACAGGAGGTGGGATAGGAATTGTACTCGCTGGAGCCACCTTACCATTAATGCTGGAAGTTTATGGTACTGGTCATTGGCCAATGGCATGGATTGCGGTAGGTGTAATCAGCCTTACTTTCTTGCCCTTAAGCCTGTGGGCCGCACTGCAACTGCGCGCCCCAGTACAAGTTAAGAGCAAGGCCACAGCACTCCCAATCCGCCGCATGATACCTGAAATGGCTGGATATGCTGGATTTGGCCTTGGCTACATTGTCTATCTTACATTTCTATCCGCTTGGATGACCGAACAGGCAGAAAGTTATACTTTCATAACATTGGTCTGGGTTCTTCTTGGATTAAGCATCTGCATCTCCCCAATGATTTGGCGTCCAATATTAGCACGCCATGCGTCTGGCATCCCTTTAGCATTTATTTTAACCGGTATCGCCACTGGATCTGCTCTACCTGTGCTCTGGCCTGGGAGCACTTCACTGCTAATATCAGCAGTAGTATTTGGATTGTCAGTGTTTATGGCACCAAGTGCGGTTACCAATTTTACCCGCCAAAACTTACCTCCTGAAAGTTGGGGGCAAGCAATCAGCCTTTTCACTGTGGTATTTGCAGTGGCTCAAACACTAGGGCCCTATGGCGCGGGCCTGATTGGAGACCTATCTCAAAATATAGGGACCAGCCTTTTGGTTGCAGCCACATTATTGTTGTTTGGAGCGATTATAGCTCTAATACAAAAGCCTTTGGGCATAAAACGGTTAGACGAATAGATCTAATGCAAATACTAAGTACAAAAAAATCTAGATGGACAGTTTTGAGGGCACATTTTGGACGAGGGCAGCAAACATGATGTTATCGACGTTTTTATTATTGGTGGAGGCATCAATGGCTGTGGCATAGCGCGTGATGCCGCTGGGCGTGGCTTGAGTGTTGAACTTTCTGAGATGAACGACTTGGCATCAGCAACGTCATCTGCGTCGACAAAATTATTTCACGGTGGTTTGCGTTATCTTGAATACTGGAAAATTCGCCTTGTACGTGAATCCTTGATTGAACGCGAAACACTTTTGAAAGCCATGCCACATATTTCTTGGCCAATGCGATTTGTGCTTCCGTACCACAAAGACATGCAGTTTGAAAGCAATACGCCAACAACTAAATTGTTAAATATTTTGATGCCTTGGATGAAGGGCCGACGCCCCAGTTGGCTTGTCAGATTTGGTTTATTTTTGTACGATCATCTTGGCGGCCGTAGATTTTTAAAAGGAACAACAGCGTTAAACCTTTACGGAACGCAACAAGGTGCGCCGCTCCAAGACCGCTTTGAAAAAGCATACGAATATTCAGATTGTTGGATAGAAGACAGCCGGCTAGTTATTTTAAATGCGCGTGACGCTGAAGCCCGAGGTGCGCGCATCAATGTGCAAACCAAAGTCTTATCGGCCGATCAAGTTGATGGTGTCTGGCATGTGATGCTGGAGAATACAAAAAGCACAGAGCGCCGAATGGTCCGAGCGCGGCTATTGGTCAATGCGGGCGGCCCATGGGTTGAGAGCATAATTCGAAAGACAGTTCGGATCAACGCTACGGAAGGTGTCCGTTTAGTGCGTGGTAGTCACATTGTGACGCACAAACTTTACGACCATGATAAATGCTACCTTTTTCAAGGTGAAGACGGTCGGATCATATTCATAATCCCATATGAAACCGATTTTACCCTAATTGGCACAACAGATGTTGATCATGTCGATGTAAATACCAAGCCAATTTGTACACCAGAGGAACAAGAATACTTAGTTCAATTTGCTTCAAAATATTTAAAAACTACAATCACAACCAAGCATATTGTTAGGACTTATTCTGGTGTTCGTCCCCTCTATAATGATGGTTCCAGCTCGGCAACAGCAGCCACCCGAGACTATGTTCTGAAATTGGATACATCAACTGGCGCGCCCTTGCTAAATGTATTTGGTGGAAAAATTACAACTTACCGAAAACTTGCAGAATCTGCGCTCGAAAAAATAGCTAAGTTTTTTCCAGGTATGGCCAAACAATGGACTGCAGGAATTGCATTGCCGGGCGGAAATTTTCCAGTCGACGGGGCCGCTGCAATAACAAAGCAGCTGCAAACTAAATATCCGTTCTTAACCGCCCAATGGGCCACACGCATGATCAAAGCCTATGGGACTGAAGCCTTTGAGCTTCTTGGTGACGCGAGGGATCAAGAGGACTTAGGTCAAAATTTTGGAGCTACTTTGACCGCCAAAGAAGTAATGTGGCAAATTAAAAAAGAATATGCAAGGTGTGCAGAAGACGTAGTCTGGCGCCGCACCAAGTTGGGCCTGAGGCTTACCGCCAAGGAAATTAAGTTTCTAGACTTATGGATAGGGCGAGAATGCGCCAAAATATTTTTGGTTAGTAATGTTTGACACGAGTTGGGCGGAAAATATCGAGGTGCCGAAGTTTACCTGACAAAACCGCTTTAGCATAACTGGGTACTGACTCTGAGTGTAATACTCAACAGTTCCAAGTTCATTTGGACAACATACGTTTGGTAAGTGCACATTAGTTTCTTGAAGAAGAATTAGAATACTGCTGAAAGTCTAGGATCAAAAAAATGTTTGAAATACTAACGCATGATATTTTGCCCGTGTTTTCTGTTATGGTATTGGGTTTTGTGATGGGACGCATAAAGTTTGTCTCACATGCAGAGGCGGCAACACTGAACCGCATTGCGTTTTTAATTCTCCAGCCAGCATTGATATTCCCACTCGTTAATAGCGTAGATTTAAGTGAGTTTTACTTTGATGCCATTGCACTTTATGCGATTGGGCAGGCTATTGTTTTTGTGTTAGCATTGGCGGTCGGAGTATTTATACTCAAATGTGCGTTGGCGGAAGCTTGGCTCTTGGCAATGGCAACAGTGTTTGTGAACTCACTGCTCTATATATGGCCAATCTCATCTCTTATTTATGGAAATGATGGCAACCTGCCAATTACGGCCATCGTGGTCTGGGATGCTACATTTACGTTTGCCTTTTTCATAATAACTACGGATTTATTGGTAAATAAGGGCCAATCAGCAATACAAAGTCTTGCAAGGTTGCTGAAGAACCCAGTTCTGATCGCTATTTTCTTGGGTTTATGTACAAACGTTTTTGGCATAATAGCCCCCGAGCCCATTTTGGTGGCATCCAAATTTGCAGGGGCTGGGGCCGCTCCTTTGACGCTGTTTGCGCTCGGAGTAATTTTGTCAGGACATAAGATATTTCCTACAAAAAAGATGACAGTCATCGCTCTTATTAAATTATGTTTGCTGCCAATTGTCGTCGCCTTATTATTGCAGTTGGGAAATCGGCCTCTTATCTGGAATGACCTACTCTTGTTAAACGCTGCGGGCCCATCAGGTGCAATGGCCTTCGCACTGGCAATGCTATACAAAGTTAGGACGGATACAATCGCTCCAGTAATTATCTGGACATCGATCTTAACCTTAGTATTACTGGCATGGCTCGCGTAGCGGCGGTTTCGACGAGCCCAAACTCAACAAACTGCAGGCAACCAACTTCGAGTTATTTCCATTGCAGCCTAATTGAACAAGTAAGCCTTATTATTTTAAGTTAGCGCCTGTTTGTAAGAGCCGGCTGCAATTATCCCACGTAATTCCGCCAACCCACGCATCCTGCCAATCAAAGGGTAACCAGGCGTGCTATGCCCACCCAAGTCATTGAGCAGTTCTTGCCCGTGATCTGGGCGCATAGGAATTTCCCAATCAATGCGGCCATCAGCTTTTCGGCGTTTTTGCTCAGCAAGCAAAGCGAGTACAGTACCGACCATATCGGTATCACCGTCTAAATGTGCTGCCTCAAAGAAATTAGGCTTATTAGGATCCGAGCCCATTGTACGTGTAGTATTTCGTAAATGAGCAAAGTGAATACGCGGACCATGCCGTCGCACAAAAGCAGGGCCATCAAAATTCTCTGCAACGCCTAGCGATCCAGTGCATAAAGTTGCACCGTTTGCCGGCAGATTGACTGCTGCGAGAACTGCAGCATAATCATCACTATTAGACATCACTCTAGGCAATCCCAAAAGTGAAAACGGTGGGTCATCAGGGTGACAACACAGGCGCAAACCAAGGCTTTGAGCAACAGGTGCTACTTCTGACAGGAAGTCTATTAGATTTGCCCGCAAACGCTCTGACGTAATGCCCGTATAAGTTTCAAGTAATGTACGAACGTCTTCAACGCTCCAGCTATCGTTGGCCCCAGGCAAGCCGGCAGTAATATTATTTTGCAATGTGGTTGTAGCACTGTCAGACATTTCGGAAAAGCGCTCCTGTGCGGCATCAAGCACATCTACAGGATAATCATCCAAACCAGCGGCACGTTCTAAAATATGTAGATCGAATACTGCAAAATCAACAAGATTAAATAGCATAGCAGCACCACCATGCGCTTGCTTTGCATGCAGTGAAGTTCGCGTCCAATCCAGGATCGGCATAAAGTTGTAACAGACTACCTTAACATCCTGAGCAGCTAAGGCATATAGGCTAGATTTATAGGTCGCAATATGATCTGCCATCCGCTTTGTTTGTGTCTTGATCGCTTCGGACACGGGCAAGCTTTCAACAACATCCCAGGCATATCCATTTGCATTCAGAACTGATTGCCGTTCAGCAATAGACTCCCGGTCCCAAATTTCGCCTGGTGGAATATTATGCAACGCCGTCACAATTCCCTCAACACCGACTTGATGCAAATCAGATAATCCAATTGGGTCCGAAGGACCAAACCAACGCCAACATTGTTTCATGGCATCCATCCTCTGTAGAGCATATGATCAGATAACAGTGGGAGCATTACCCTTTCTCCCGTGCGGGCTGCATGATAAATTGCAGTGACAAGAGCAATCGACGCGGCTCCTTCTTTCAAGGTAACCGCACAGTTTGGTACGCCATTAATAGCCTTGCCAACTTCATTAAAAAAACCTTGGAATCCGGTAGCCTCAAAAGGTGTGTCACTGATAGCATTGTCAATCTTTGGCTGGTATTCTGGAACACGGGCCTTGAACTCCCACTTAGGTACTCCCGGTGCATAAGGCGCCTTGCCTGACGTGGCGGTAAGGTTTTCAAATACAACTCGTATCCGCGTTTCATCAACCGCCGAACCAAGAGTAATGCTACTGGTGCATAGCGCGCCTGAGGTCATGGAAAAGCTGATGGCCGCACAATCCTCCGTCTCAATCTCGTTCACACGGGTTGTTGTCATCGCAGATACTGCGGCAACCTCACCAGCAATATGGGTTAGCAGATCATGATTATGAATAGCATGGCCCAAAACAACCCCACCGCGCTCTCCAGCCCAGGTGCCACGCCATGGTATTGCATAATAGTGTGCCGCCCGTGACCAATGGGTCTCCAACGAAGCTGTCTGCACCTCTCCGGGCAATCCCAACCTCACAAGGTGGCGTAGTTGAGCAAGTGATCGACCCCAACGATATTGAAATACTGGGAAAACATGGCGTCGGTTTAGTTTTGCTGCATCCACAATCATATCCACGTCCGCTAACGAAGTCGCCAATGGCTTTTCACAAATCACATGCTTCCCTAAATTCAGCGCATCGAGCGTAACTGAAACGTGTAAATGCGGTGGCAGGCAAATGTCTATGACGTCTATTTCTGGATCAGTAAGTACTTTTTTTATGTCGGAAACCGCAGCGAAGGTATCCCCGTCACGAATTTCTTCAATACGCTCTAAGTTTTGATCAACAACCGCAACCACCCTGAATTTGCTTGGCAGTTTCCGTAAAGCAGCAAGGTGTTCACGACCAATACCAGCACCAATAATAGCAATATTGATCATTCTGATTCTGCCATTTGTTGTGCCAGCAAGGCCAACTCCATAACGGTAAAACAATATGCTTGCGTCATGGCCGTTTCCGATCGGTGTTCGATATCATGTGCAAGGCGTGAAAAATATGGAAGGCCTGCATTTGATGCATCTATTTTTTCACTCTTAGATTGGTTCACCAAGATCAAGTGATCAGCACCCTCACTACCACCGACATCGACATACTTACGAAGTTCAAGATAGCCATCAGTACCAAGAATTGTTAGGCGACCGTCGCCCCAAGTTGGTAGAGCATCTGGTGTGAACCAATCCACCCGAATATAGCCAGTACCTTGCTCGCTACGTAGGTTGATTTCACCAAAATCTTGCAAATAAGGGTCTTCTGGATTGGCATAGTTGGCGGTGAAAGCATGGGTGATCTGCGCAGTATCAGACCCTGTGTAATGCAAAAATTGGTCAATTTGATGTGATGCAATATCAGTTAATATACCACCGTAACGTTCTCTTTGAAAAAACCAATCTGGCCGCGTCGTACGGTTCAGGCGGTGTGGGCCAAGGCCCACAGTTTGAACTACTTTGCCAATTGCACCTGCAGCGACTAATTCAGATGCACGGGTACTAACTGGCGTCTCAAAGCGTTCTGAAAAATTGACTGACCAAATACGACCCGTTTTAAGTACTGCTGCTTTGATTTGATCTAATTGTAATAAAGTGGTGCAACCTGGTTTATCGCTCATCACATCCATTCCATGTTGCATAGCTTTAACCGTTAAGTCAGCGCGATCCGCTGGAATGGCCGATACCATCGCAAGATCTGCACCGCATTCCAGCGCATCTTCAAGCCTGTCAAAACGTGGTATATTTGGAAAACGTTTAACGTAACCGTCTAACGTTTCTGGATTTCCCAAGGTCCAGAAGCCAAGGCATTCAACCCCTGATTTTTTCATATTTTCGGTCATGCCATAAATGTGTCGATGGTCAAGTCCAAGGGCGATGCAGGTTAATTGCATGGGGACACCTCTACACGTTGACCGGTACGGCTCGCATGTTTCATGGCATCAATCACCGCATGGGTGCGCAATCCGCTGCGCGCCGTTGCCATTGGTGGCTGATTGTTGCTTAATGACCATGCAAAATCCTCAATTACAGATTGGTGCCATACATGGCTAAAGGCCATCGGATCAGCTCCACTACCAGTTGCTGAAGCGACGCCAAATAACTCAGTTTCGCCGTTAAAATATTTTATCGTCAACACACCTGATCCAAGATGTGCTGCAGCTTTGGTGCCTTGTAAAGTTATTGTCTCAGCTTCACCAGAATACGCAGCTGTTGTCGCCATCAAAGTTCCAAGCGCTCCACATTCAGTCTCGAACAAGGCACCAGCCCAGTCTTCAGCCTCTAGCTCATGCAGCGGCGTACGCCGCATTAGTGCCTGAA
>Ga0302138_10001154_pt1 | contig 12901 bp, 9 predicted proteins | sample CBN3_321_MG_FD_203110 | JGI IMG/M metagenome (GOLD analysis project Ga0302138, IMG submission 203110) | Marine microbial communities from Western Arctic Ocean, Canada - CBN3_surface | ecosystem: Environmental > Aquatic > Marine > Oceanic | place: Canada: Western Arctic Ocean | collected 2017-09-15 | reverse complement strand
GGAAGCATTCAAAAATTCGAATTGTCCTTGGGTATCAGAGAATTCAGTCAGGTGAACCTCGGTGACTCGAACATAAGAGTGACGTTAGATGAACTGCCCGTAGGTGCATCATACAAGTATTGTGTTCTTCAAACAATGTCTAACATAAACACAATTTTGGATGAATTTGGGGGAACCCTTGAGGTGACGACAAATGAGTTTGATATCGACACCTTTTTCAGCGACGAAACCACACTTAGTTCATCCGCTTTGTCACTCTTAGATACGAGGGATGAATACTATTTGTATGTTCAACTCAAGTCAAATGGAACAAGTGGAAAGGCTCAAATGTTTGAGCTGAGATTGTCTTCTGGGATTTTGGTTGATTTCGTGAGCAGGGATTTTCACAACCAAGTCGACTTCGTGGTGCATAATTCAGAGGCTGTTTTAGTGGATACAGATGTGCTTTATTCAACAGTCCCTGGGTTGTTCCTCGATGATTCGTCAGCTCCCACCGCGCTCGTGTTCAGTGCTGAATTTCCATCTTCTTCTTTTGACACAGTCAAAACGAATCACGAAATAAGAATAAATCAAGAATGGATTCACGGGTCACATCTTCAAATCGGCTACCCACCCATGCTCATGAACTCCATGTTGGAAGATGAAGAAAGCCGTCGGGCTATCATTTGCATGGATTTCACGTTTTCCAACTTTGATGAATCGGAATCCATTGTCATTGGGTACGACATGCACTATACAAGGCACGGAAGAGTTACATATGCTTATTACAAGAATGAAATACAGGTGTTCATAGTAAAATCAGGATTAGATCTGAATAAAGTTTGGGGTTTGGACACCCAACTTCCGAGTTATTTAAGTGATTCACTAAAACAATTGACCCTGGGTAGAAGAACGTGGGTCTTCAAGCACGTGGATGACGTTTTGACAATGTATATCACACACGAATCTAATTTGGTTGAGATTGCACATTTTGAGAATATAAATTATTTTCCAAGTATGTCGAATCTTAAAATTAAAATTCACAACAAATATAATCGAAAATCAACATACGAAAACTATCTATGTCATAGTGTTCACGCTTATGAATGGTAATGGTTCTGTGACTGACGCCGACACTGGACGACTTCAGCGTCACCCAGAGCGTGCGCGTGTGACGCTAAATATTTCTTGCAACGGTAAAACATTAATCTCTACACACTTCATTGGCTTTTGAACACCCTTGAATGTTATCATCACGGGTTTGCAAACCGACACGCCGTCTGGGATAATTTCATCATCGATAAACGATTCTGACACCATTATGGCTCCAGGAGAAGATGATTGTTCCAAACGACTCGCAACGCAAATAGAGTTTCCATACACCTGTATCCTAGTGGGTTCGGGAACGACGCCAATCAATATATCACCCAAATGGATCCCAATTCGTAACGAAATACGTGGGTCTCTGAATATTCTTTGAATAAACGGGATCTTTTTGACAAGTTCCCTAGCAAACAGCAACATATTCTTCATCATTTCTTTCTGTGGATGAACATTACGCAATCCCCCCAAAATCATCATAGAATCACCCACCATCTCAATCTTTTCGATATCATCGTACTGATTTAGCAAATCTAAAACGAGAGCGTTATACTTTGACATGATGTGAAACACATGCCGCGGTGTGTCCTCACCACACCATTGTGTGAAGTTTACAATGTCAATCATACATATACATGCGCTCTTATGTTCCTCGGTTATGCTCTCTTTCATGTCTACGATTTCTTGATTCAGGGATAATTCATCAATGTAATTTCGTTGGTCTGAATACATGTTCCAACACATGGCTCCCATACTATAAGGAATTCCGATGCTATCATTGAACGTTTTAAATAATGGATAAACGAATAAATGAGCAAACGAAAGAGTCTCGGTGGAAAATGTGCTAATTTCGAAACTATTTATGGGAAAATAATTCTCACTTTTAGGAGTGTCTCCATTTTTTATTGAACTCTCACCCCGCACGAGTAACTGTTCTTCCCTCAGTTTAAACGCCCAATACATATGTGTCGAAGGTTTACAAACGAAATGACCGACGTCTGCACATTTCAAAATCAACATCGCAAAATGAATAGGCGAGGTTATATGTATATTTGAACATTGAGTTACTTTCTGCGCAATTTTTTCGTGGATGGTCGAATGTATGCCAATGTCGGTTGCGATAATCATATTATGTAACAATCGTTTGTTGTATTCATCATTCTTTTTGTTCAAAGAATGAATACAATATGCATGTTTATCAAACAAAGTCAAGGCAAGGGTTGCGTGGTTGTTTTCATTCGTTGAAGACTCCGATACAATGAATTGGTGTTCATAATCGAAATCAATTGAACCCAACTCTAATGAAGCGCGATTATTTGGATCATTTGGAATCCCGTTGTGGTCGAGGTCGTGACAAAACGCAGCAAACACAATGACAAAAACATAGTCTTTAAACGCGGTATACATAATCGGACAAAATCGCTTACCATCAGTGTGTCTTGATTTATAGACTTTTAACATATGTATACTTGTTAACGCCACATGATATACGTGTCTGAAGTTATGATAGGGTAAATCCTTGTAGTATGGTTTTACGGCATCAATAAATAACGTGAGTTTTTTTTTATTTAGCTTTAAACCAAAAGTCATTAATTTGTCAAAAATAGTATCTACGACAAAACTCGTTTTTGTTTCTATCCATTGTTCGTCGCCCATTTATTTATATGTATTAACATAATTTCTTTAAGTATTAGTGATTTTTTTTGCTTATTTTCAAACAATTAAACATAAATATCTACATATAATATATTGATGTTAAATTGTAAAAAACTAGTAGTGTTTTTTGTTGTTGTACTTGTGGTTTGTAACTACTATATGTTTTTTTGTAAAGCAAAACGAAAATGCGCCATAATAATATATGGATTGAACAGAGCAATAACAAAAACACATCAGTCAATCGAAAAATACATATTAAATGTTCTAAGAGAAAATAATATTCGATATGATATTTTTATCCATACATACAAATTGGATACATTGTATTCGAATGCACATAATGACGAAAACCCCATAAACGTTGATTATAAGGAAATGTATATTTTGAATCCTTACAAAATGGAGGTAGATGACCAAAACGAAGTGGATAAAGATCATGATCATTACGTCGAATATACAAAATGTGTAACAGGGGGAAACATCAACATCGTTAAGAATTATACAAGAGCACTATTTAGTTTGAATAAAGCATTTAACATGGTTGATAAGAATAATTACGATGGATGTTTGATAATGCGCCCTGATCAACTTTTTACGGAACCTCTAAACGTAAATCATCTCACAGATGCGTTTGATAATAACAAAGTATACACACCATCAAACAATGAACATGGTGGATTGAATGACAGGTTTGCATTTGGTTCATTTGAAAAAATAACAAAGTATGCAACACGATACAATCTCTTTTTGAACCATTTGAAATCAAAAGCATTTAATAATGCCGAAAGATGGCTGAAAGAACTGTATCCTAGTGTTAAAAAAACTCAATTTCATTTTATAAGGGTAAGGACTAATGGGGCACACGCAATAGGCTGAACAACAATGACATATAGAAACACGTATATCTTCAGTGAAGCATATTGTTTTTACTCGAGTTGACGTATATACTGGACAAGTGTGATTTTCGGAGTCCACCCCAATGATTGTAATTTTTCATTCGAAATGAAGTATCGTTTATCATTGAAGGGACGGTCTGGTATGAATTTAAGTTTAATTAATTTGTCGAAATATTGTCCTCGTTTGTAGTATGTGCAAATTAACGTTGCGACTTCTAAAACTGTCATTTCATCCCAACAGCCAATGTTATATATTTCATATGTATCTTGTTTATTTATGATTAAATTTAATGCTAAACAAACGTCTTCTACATGAATAAATGATCTGATAGATGAGCCGTCACCCTGAATAGTAAGGTCTTTACCGTCATCTAATAACTGAATGAACTTTGGAATAATTTTATCTGCGTATTGATTTGGTCCGTAAACATTATTGCATCTGGTTATTATCACTGGGAGTTTGTATGAGTAAATGTAAGAGTTGACCAACATTTCAGCCGCTGCTTTAGTTGCACTGTATGGATTTGTCGGGCATAAAAAGCTTCTTTCGTCGAATTTGTGATTATGTAAAGACTCACCGTACACTTCATCAGTCGAGAAATGTAAAAATAGTGATAATTTGTTATATATCCTCGAAGCTTCTAATAAACAATGTGTACCGTATACATTATCTTGGGTGTACTCCAACGATTCGATAAATGATATATCAACATGTGTTTGTGCAGCAAAATGCACAATGTGTGTTATTTGATATTCGTTGAGGATATTCAAAATCACTAAATAATTACAGATAGATTCGTGTATAAATTTGTACTTGAGACAATCTTTATTTTTAATGCTATTAACGTTGGAGCTATAAATCAATTTATCAATATTAACAACGAATGCGTCTTTATCATTTTCATGAACGAAGTTGATAAAATTGGATCCGATAAAACCACAACCGCCCGTTATTAAATACCTCATGTTATTTTAAATATAGGTTTAAAATAACGCAATGAATATTTTAATATATGGAAACGGTTGGATTGGTCATCAAATAACCAAAATTCTTGACGATAAACATATCGGTTATACAATAGGGAAAAGTAGATGCGATAATGTAAAGGAATTATCAAATGAAATAATTTTGATTAATCCGACGCATGTTCTTTCAACGGTTGGAAGAACTTTTGGTAATGGTATAAATACGATAGATTGTTTGGAGGATAAAGACATGTTGTGCACTAATATAAGAGATAATTTATTTGCTCCAGTGTCTTTAGCACAAATATGCAAGGATCAACGAATACATTTCACATATTTGGGAACAGGTTGTATTTTTAATAAAGATCTCGAGACAGACTCTTATCAATACACAGAAGAAGATGATCCTGATTTTTTCGGTTCATCCTATTCTGTTGTGAAAGGATTTACAGACAGAATGATGCGAAATATGTTTCCTGATGTGTTAAATGTAAGAATACGTATGCCAATAACAAATGATTTGACTTGTAAAAGAAACTTTCTTGCTAAAATAATCAGTTATCCAAATATTTGCTCCATCCCTAATTCAATGACATATCTTCCCGAGTTACTACCCATCATGATTGATATGATGATATTAAAAAACACAGGGACAATAAATTTAGTAAACCCAGGATTAATCTCTCATAATGAAATTTTGGAAATGTACAACAACAAAATAAAAAAACACACTTGGACAAATATTACAATCGAGGATCAGAACGCAATTTTAAAAAGCAAAAGATCAAATAATCAATTGTCAACATTGAAATTAGAATCCAAATACAAAGTACAAAACATAGCTAAGGTAATTGAGAATGTGCCATTTACTTAACACGTCAATAAACTATTGATTATATGGGGAATTATCCTTAATCTGCCGCTCATCATCGAAAACTATGAGGCCATTTGGCGCTGTCAGTGCACCCCATCGCTGCACAATAAACCATCTCGGGATTAAGAGGGATTTCGCACTCCATCGAAACGATCAATGGACTCAACGTCAATATGAAATCACGTTCGATTTGGTTGAAATCAATCAGATACACATGGGGATGTGTTTTTTGAGACCAAGTCGGTGTATAACGAATCTCGTAGTTAAAATGGGAATTAAAACTTTCGGAGACTTTAATTCTTGATTCTTCAGATTTAAAAATGGTTGCGTAGATTGATGAATCTCTTACGGAATTCGCGTCGTCACATAAAAGTATTTTGTCGGCATTAGTTGCGGCAGGAGAGTTTGTGTTTTCATATTCAGGTTCGTCCTTTTACAATATATAGAATAAAATTAAATACATTGCGGTCCTTGTGGTTCCAAGTCGCATCTTTTTTGTGCGGTCCATTTCAGTCCTTTCTTCCACAACACTTGGTTTTCACATAATGGGTTGTGGAAGAAATGAATATTCAAAACGAAATATCGAATTCCATTGTTTACGAGATTTGATCTTAAAGGTGAAAGAAGTGTGACCAAACATTTTTCTAATTTTAGATTTTTGTTTTCAAATGGTTCTATTGGTTTATTCATCATTAGTTTTTTTCCAATTTTATTTTTGAACTGAATTAACCAAAAGACGATTGAATTTTTATCGTGTTTGAAGTGTTTGACATTTTCTGAAGGAATATGAATGTTTTTTGAAAGAACTTCTTTGAATTGTGTATACACATTTTGTTTTATCAAATACTCGATGAACTCATGTCTACTCAAATTACTATCCAAAATGGCTTGTAGTTTCCCTTTGTAAAGAAAAATTTTAGAAATCCACTTCTTTTTTAAAATATGATATTGATCAATATCTTTTTTATATTTTACTGATTCAATATCCTTAACAGCCAAAAGATGATTAACATGATTGTTGAGTAATAAAGGATTGACCAAACATTCATCGATATCAATTTTAAAAGAAGAACAACGACAGAGACCATTATGTTTCACCTTTACCATTTGATTGATGGTAATTATTATTGACTTATTAATAAAGTCTTTATACAGTTCAAGGTTTCCATTAAACGGGATTCCAGTAATTTCATTATGATCGTTGACACCAATGCTTAAAACCGATGACTCCACTCTACCATTATGAAATGCGGAAGCGTATCTGGGTATATATGTTTTGATATATGTGTTTATGTTTTCAACTATGATTTTATTGAATGTTCGTGGAACATTTCCTTCACACAAATCACGTATTTCCTTGTAGTTTAACTTTGTTTCAAGATGTGATTTAATACAAAATTCTTTGTATTCGTTTGATAAACTTTCATCAGAAATATAGTTTCCAAGAATTGCCATTTCTTTTGGTCACGATATACTTAAAGTGAAATATTCAAAATTAATTTGGGCGCTATTATAATGCTAAGAATTCAAAACGCAATTTTAAAAAGCAAATAATCAATTGGTCAACATTGAAATATCCAAATACAAAGTACAAAACATAGCTAAGGTGGTTGAAAATGTTTTTAATTAAGCATTCTGCAGCGCTTTTATCTTCGTTTTGTCTCCCCAATACTTAGCGTATTTAGAATCTACCTTGAAAGCATTTACGATACCCTTAGTAACCCTATTTCCATGCTTCGTCATCGCTGCTAAGATATCTTTTTTTCCTGCTGAATTCGAAGGGTTTTGTAAATGTATTTTCTTTTTCAATTGTATGTTTTTCATAGTTTCCTTCAACTTACTATTCATGCCACGCTTCACTGCCTGTTGACTCAGTTTGTTGATTGTTGTTCTTCTTGCTCCAAGCGCATCAATAATAGTTCTCTCTAGCATTTGACTAGCACCTATGGATTTTTGTTTAACTTGTAAATTTTCAATTACGGCCGTCTGTGATTGAAGCCAGCAGATTACTTTACCGTCAGGTCTTGTTTCATACTCTTTAAAATTCTTTCGTTTGCAGAGTGAGGCAAAACTGTTTCCAATCAAAGGGAGAACGTCGCTGATAGATTTGGCTTGTTTTAGTTTATTGTAATATTTTTTTTCGAACGAGATAACGGCTCCAAAATCAATAATTATTATGTCTTTTATTCTAAGACTTTTCTTATCTTGAACGATCTGAATATTTCCAAAATGCAAATCACCGTGAAAATGCTTAGTTATTTTGTAAAATTTAAGAAGGGTATCATGTAGCTTATTGATAACATCAAAAAAGTCAGCCTTGCGAGATGGATCATTAATATAATAAAAAAGTGATGACAAAATAGTTTCATTTTTTATCTTCTGTGTTCGTTGAATATTTTCCATGATAATCTCAAAAAAAATATTCAATTGTTTATCTTCTTCGTTACGGCTGTCATCAGGAATCATCCCAGTAATTCCATATGTACAAAAACGATACGCATATACTACTGGAACAGGAGCATTCTTAATCATGCCAATTTTAGCCTCGGAAACAAGTTGATTTACATAAAAATCCATAGGTGTTGTTTTGTTATTGATTTCTTTTTTTGTGCTTTCCGACAACCAATCATCATATGACTCTCTTATATTTATACTTTTAATCACGAACAAAGTGTTATTATCATTTTTTGTTATGGGTTTGTAATCGTAAACGACTCCGAATTGTGATTTGTCACCTATTGGCTTGTCTAATGCGTGGGTTCTTTTTATTTTTTTCATCCATTCTTGTCCTGTAGTATTCTGTTCTTTGAATAATCTGTTGTTATATTTCCATTCACGTGAACATGCATTTGTGAAGAATGGGAAATCTCGTTTCCATTCACGGGTCAATTTGGTTTGGGTTTTCCAACGTTTTGCGAATTTGGCAATGTTAACCATTTATTATAACAACAGAAAAAAACGCGGTTAACAGTTATATTTATAACAAACAGTAAACTAATGCCATTCTTTTATGAACTGAATCCAGGAGCATCCAACATTACTGTATTTGAGATGCCGTCCATTCAATTCGAAACCTTGACTACTGCATGTGTTTATGACATTCAATTGGACGAACCGCTCAAAAATATAAAAAAATATAAAATACATATAGGGGATCTACTGCTTGACGATCTGAATTCTATTTTGGGTTTACCTATACATATTTAGAGAAAACTGCTTCATGTGTTTTTTCACTTGGTCATAAACAAACTCTTCATCTTCATCTGCATCGACAACAATGACACTTGAAACAGGACAGTTATAATACGCATTATCGTATTCGGAATGTATCTGTGAAAGATATTGCAATTCAATCGTTTGCTCGTTGTCCCGACTCCGACTTTGAAGGCGTTGCATACAGACACTTGGAGTTGAGCGCAAGTAAACCACAAAGTCAGGCTTCCAAGTCGTCTCATGAAGTGCGTCAAGTGTCTCAAACTCGGACATTGTCATATTTTTCTCTTTGACCAGTGTTTTTGCAAAAACATTGAGGCTATCAAATGGACTCCTTTCCACGATTAAAATGTTTTTTCCGCTTTCGACAAAATTTGTCTTAATTGTGTCGAAAGAAGACAACACTTTCAGTTGTAAATTGAGCGAATTCCTCTGGGGATCATTGTAAAAAGCATCCAAGTAAGGTTTCCATTCTTCGAGTGGTTCCTTCTTCACTAAAAAAGATGGATTCTCTTTTTTCAGTTTAGAAAGTATAGTGGACTTTCCACATGCAATGTTACCCGTAATCGTGATGATCGTCATTGTTATCTTTTCAATCCATCTTCTTTAAGTGAAGTTTTATCTGCGAGTATATTAAATGAGTACGGCTGCGAATCAGCTGAGAACAAGTACAGACACAACATATTATGTATATGCCCTGAAAAAAGATCCGATAACTGGACAAACTCAACCCATGAGTGTTTATGAATTGGATGTGTCCGCTCCTTTACCCGAAATAACATACGTGTCATGCGATAAAGATATTCTTACGAATATCATAACATTGACCGTCACAACTGAGTATGCCAGTGATTTGGACTACACTATCAACGCCGCGGTGTTCGATACACCACAAGTCATTCCTGTCGATCCTATTTTTTTTAGCCAAACATACACTGGGAATATTAATAATGTTCCAATTATTCAATTTACCCTTCCTACTATGGATACAACCAGTTATCATTATGTATATCTTAGAATCAAAAATTTCCACGATAATAAATCAAAAATGTACGAATTTGTCTTGGAACGCACTAAAGCCCCCATCGATATGAATATCACCGCGGCCGATGTCACATCCGTTACCAAATCGCAAGTCATATTTGACTTGTTAGATTACACGAACTTGAGATCAGACGTGAACATCGTAACTGATATATACGTAAGCAATATCGACTCTTTCACAGACTTTGACTCAACATTACAAAAAACAGGCACTAAAACGTCAACTATCATACATGAAAGGTCTCTATCAAACCCTCTAACAGATTCCAGTTATTATGTATTTGTGAGGAACACAGACGTGTCGACAGGTCAACAAACACCAACCTTTAAAATTCACTTGGAGACTCCTGTTGTAGAGTCACCTGAAATCAATAATATTGATTTTGCTGTCACGCGAGACATGTTGTCATTCAACTGCAACATCGTCAATTCTTTGGGGTTCGACTATACTTTCAAGATGAAGGTTTTTGACACACCTCAAGTTACCACTGATATAGATGTCTTATTTAACGGCGCAACCTTTTCATATTCAACGCTAACGCTGCCTGTCACACCTTTAAGATATGATGATAAACCCGTCGCTGAAGTAATCTATCAACCCTTCATACTGACCGAACCTCATTACGCATACATATACATAGAAAGAGAGAACGGAGAAAATGAAATCATTGAAAAAACAATCCAAAGATCGAGCGTGCCGCGTCTCGACCTAAATACGACAGCAATCGACCTGCTTTCAGTAACATCTGCAGAACTTGAAATTAAGTTACTTGAATATGACACACTATCTAAAGATAGTAGTATTGTGACAGATATTCGTATCTCTAGCCAGAGTGTACAACCTAATACCATAACGTTTCAGGAGACTCTTGAGGGTCAAAACTGGAATCAAACTGGTATTACCAAGCTAGAGACGTTTACATTCGACCGACCTGGCGGAAACCTAATTACCGATTATTACCTTTATCTGAGAAACACTGACGTCATCACAGGTCAAACAACACCTGTATTCAAAATGCTCATTGATGCTGCCTCAATTTCAACTGGAGATACACCCATCGTAACGAATATTGGCTTTGTTAAATCGATTACGGGACTTGATTTTTCGGCAAATGTAGAGAACACCTTAGGGTACTCTTATTCAATCACCGTGAATGTATACCAATCGCCTCAAATATTAGAATCTGCTTTGTTTGACACGGCTCATTTTGTTACTACCTCTACGACTGACCAAGATTTGAGTCACAGTTTTTTGGCATCAACTCATTTCGCTATCGATACTACCGTGCCACATTACGCATACATATACATACAAAGAGCCAATGGAGTCAACGAGTTTATTGAGAAAATTATACCACGGTTGGACACCCCAAGAACAGATTTGATTATTTACGATATTGATGTTGAAAGCGTTAATGTTGCCAATGTTGGGTGCATTCTGGATCTTGCGAATGTTTCACTGGGCAACGTTACCTATTATGTAAGCAGCGAGCGCATAACCGATTTTGACTGGGTTGTTAACAACTTGACACCAGAATACACCACGGATGCAAACCTAACTATCACACACTATGACGTTATAACTTAGAAAGTAAAATATTATAGATAATAATGGAAAAAACAATAACGACGACACCCCGAAGTATAGACGACACAATGTATTACATTTACGCGAAACAAAGGGACGACGCCACGGGTCAGACATCCGCAATGAGCGCATTTGAGTTGGACGTCACCGCCCCTTTGCCTTCGTTTACTTACATCGGCGTGGTGAAAAACGCCGATAAAATCATTATTTCGAGCGACATCATATACACGACAAGCGATTTGAACTACACAATTAGAATCGCAATCTACGACGAACCGCAAAACACAGCGAACGTCGACTCCTTGTTCTCTACCAGCGAAACCGTGTCGATAAGCTCAAACAGTAGTCATTCTGGGTACGATTTCGAATTCGTTTTTCCTGTGGACGCAACCGCGCGTCACTTCGCATACGTGCTCGTTGAAAATTATCACTGTACCAAAAGACACTTCGAAACCCTTGTTTTCGACCGCACACGGGTTAATGTGAACGCTTCGGCTCCGATATTCGCCCTCAACTTTGTGCAGTCGCCAGAGGGAGTTTTGTTGGCGTGGACCCAAGAGGACAACGGCGACGCAATCGTGGAATGCTACAAAATTGAGTACGGACTTGTTGGTGAAACCCCGATTACGACCGTGTTTGTGACGGAAACCTCCCACCTCCTCAGGGGTCTCTCACTGAACAGTGACTACTCGGCGACCGTGACCAAGGTGACGAACCTCAACCATCCCGAGTCCGTGGAAACCACCTTCACCAGGCTACAACAGACACTGCAACTCGATTTTACAGCCCTTGTTGATACTTTTTTGAGCACAGACGATACCCCTTCCACCATGACGTTTGATTGTAGTCTGGGCGTTTACCCAGCAACGGTTTCGGTTTTGGAGATTAAATTAACATTCCCAACAGCAAACGCAACTAACACAACAGAGGTACTTCCAACTTTGGTGACAGGAGGTGGTGCGTTTGCCACGACTTCTTATTCGTATAATTTTAATAAATCATTTGCGAATTCGATCAATCCAATAACATTTACTCTTGATACAATTGATCCCGAAAGTGCCTTTTCAAAGGATGATATCACAATAGAGATAATACAATTGACTTATGACCCAACAACACCCGAAGTTCCTTTATTCATTCGCATCCAAGCGTGTAATTATACACTTGCGGCTTCTTACAGTGTTATTTTACCCCAAATCTTTCCTACGATTCAAATCAATGATGCGACAACCACTTTGGAAATACAACACTTGTCTTCTCATATACAATTTCCTATTGATATGCAAATTTCATATACTACATCTAAATTATCAATACCATCGGCAACTTACACACTTTATACAAACGCTCCTCATAATATTGTTATTACACCGACGCTTGTTGATGTTGACGGAGATTCTCAAGTTTACATAGATTTGAGTGATTTTTCAGTAACTTATATTGCAAATAATGGGACGAGTCGAATTGGGGTGCACCGTGAAGGTGGTTCACCAGGATTTAATTACATTTCGTCCCATGTGAAATTAGTATTACGTCCTCAAACGATAGTTTTCGATACACCCTTAACCTTCATCGTTGATGTTT
>Ga0302138_10001153_pt1 | contig 12924 bp, 12 predicted proteins | sample CBN3_321_MG_FD_203110 | JGI IMG/M metagenome (GOLD analysis project Ga0302138, IMG submission 203110) | Marine microbial communities from Western Arctic Ocean, Canada - CBN3_surface | ecosystem: Environmental > Aquatic > Marine > Oceanic | place: Canada: Western Arctic Ocean | collected 2017-09-15 | reverse complement strand
CAGGAATTACAGGATATATACCATTATTTAATAAGTCCTCCATTAGAGCGATGGTGCTCCACGACACACCTGATGCACCACGACCTAACGACAGGAGTTTTAACGCTATCATTAACCGGGTTGTACCTATATCCAAAGCAATTCCAACACCACAGCAATGAGATAAGACAAGATTACGTTGAAGCGACGCCGTATCTTCTTCAGCAATTTTCACACTAGCTAATTTTCCAAACCCAGTATTTACCCCGTACACAGCTGTACCGCTTTCGGTTGCATCTCTAACGATACTTTGTGCCTTTATCACACTTTCCTTTGCAGATGGATCCAAGTGAATGGGGTCATTTTCCAGCCATATTCTCTCTAAGTCTTCTAGGCGCGCATTCAAAGGTGTAAGTATTGTCATATTTTTCCTCCAAAAATTCTTTTGTAGAGAGAGTTAAATCCAATACGATAGGAGAGCTCAGACGGGTGTGAAACATCCCATACTGCTAAATCCGCAGTATAACCTGCTCTAACAAGCCCCATATCTTTTACTCCTAAGGCCAATGCAGCATTTCGAGTTACTCCTAACAATACCTCCTCAGGTGTTAACCTAAATAGCGTACAACCCATGTTCATTGTAAGAAGAAGTGACGCCATTGGGGAGGAGCCTGGATTGCAGTCAGTAGCCAGAGCCATAGGCACCGCATAGTCTCTAAAATCACTAATCGGGGGTGATTGGGTTTCACGCAAAGTATAAAAGGCTCCTGGTAAAATTACTGCAACCGTTTTACTATCACTTAATGCCTTAGCATCTGAACGGTTCGCATACTCTAAGTGATCTGCTGAAAGCGCATTAAAAGTTGTTGCTAGTTTAGTCCCACCAAGATTAGAGAGTTGCTCTGCGTGTAATTTAACGGGTAAACCAAGACTTTTTGCATGATTGAAAACTCTAGAGATCTGATCAGTATTAAACGCTATCCCTTCACAAAACCCATCCACAGCATCTACTAAACCTTCAGCAAAAGCTTTATCTAAAGCTGGTAAACAGATCTCATCAATATACTTGTCGCTCTCCCCTTTAAATTCTATAGGAATTGCGTGAGCACCAAGAAAACTAGTCTTTACATGAATATCTCTTCTTATTTGTATTTCTCGAGCTACCCTTAGCATTTTTATTTCTGTATCAATATCTAAACCATAACCTGATTTTATTTCAATAAGTGTTGTACCCTCAGCTATTAAAGCGTCAACTCGCTTTAAAGCATCTGTTAACAACTCTTCTTCAGAAGCTTCACGTGTCTTACTGACTGTTGAAACAATACCTCCACCAGCCTCAGAAACTTCTTGATAACTTGCACCATTTAAACGCATTTCAAACTCGTTAGCACGATTTCCACCATGAACAATGTGAGTATGGCAGTCTATTAAACCGGGTGTTACTAAACGACCCTTAAGATCTATGGAATCCATTTTACTGAATACTTTGGGTAAATCATTCTGGTCTCCTACCCAAGCGATCTTACCTCCTTCTAGTACGATAGCGCCTCTAGTAATTAGGCCATAAGGTTTATTAGATTCCATGGTAGCTATTACAGCGTTTAAAAGTAGCATTTAACGACTCACATATTGTTTAATAAATATTCGTATGCTATTATGTATGTACATAATAGTAAGTCAAGATGAGAACATGAATGACTAAAATTTTTGCTAGTAAAATCCTAACTTCTTCTGGCTGGAAGGAAAATATTACTGTTGAGATAAATGCTGATGGTCATATTGAAAAACTCAGAACGGATACCAAAGAGTATGATCACCATGTAGGATGTTTGCTACCAGCTCCAGTTAATGCTCACTCTCATTCATTTCAAAGAGCCATGTCAGGGTTGACTGAATATCGTGGGCCAAATCCAAAAGATAGCTTTTGGACTTGGCGTAAACTAATGTTTAAGTTTCTCAAACAATTAGACCCCGACATTGTGGAAGCCATTGCTGCCTTCGTTCAAATGGAAATGCTTGAGGCAGGTTTTAGCACAAATGTGGAATTCCATTACCTTCATCACAGTGAAAGTGGTAGACCATATGACGATATCGCAGAAATGTCTCAAAGGATAATATCGGCTGCCAACCAATCCGGTATTGGGTTAACCCTACTCCCCGTGTTTTATCAATATGGCGGTTGTGACCTACGAGCTCTTGAAGACGGTCAAAGAAGATTTGGAAACAATTTAGATCAATTCCAAACCTTGTTTCAAAGAGTCTCTAAAATCTTGGAAACTTCGCCACCCGATACTTTTTTAGGTCTTGCTCCACATAGTCTAAGAGCGGTTGATCCAAAGGATCTAATAGAATTAGTTAACATTGCGGAAAAAAAGCCGATACACATGCACCTAGCAGAACAAGTAGCTGAAGTAGATGAAGTTAAAGAATTTTTAGGAGCCCGTCCAGTTGAGTGGGTCATGGAAAACTTAGATATTTCTAATCAATGGTGTATGATCCATTGCACCCAAATGGAACCTCATGAAGTAAAAATGCTTGCAAAAACTCAAGCCGTTGCAGGGCTCTGCCCTATAACTGAATCCAGCCTTGGGGACGGTATATTTGAAGGAGCTAACTGGATGTCAAATAATGGAAATATCGCTATTGGCTCTGACAGTAATGTACGTATTTCTCTCTCGGAGGAGTTAAGGACATTAGAGTATTCTCAAAGACTAAGAGATCGCTCAAGAGCAGTTCTAGCCAATAGCCATCAATCGACTGGACGCCGATTGTTTGAGGGAATCTGCAAAGGAGGCGCACAAGCTGCCGGGCGTAAGACCGGTTTAATCAAAGAGGGTTACTTGGCAGATCTGTTAGCTCTTAATACAAACCACGTAGACCTTGAGCGACATAAAGAAGATACATTATTGGACAGTTACATTTTCTCGGGGGATGATCGAATGATATCAGATGTATGGTCCGCAGGTCGCCACTTAGTAAAAGATGGTGAGCATATTTTACGAACAGAAATAACTAGGGCCTATAAAAAGGCCACAAAGAAGTTAACAGGATTTTAGGTGAGGTAATGTGGCTATAAATAATTGGCTCGGTGTGCAAACAGAGGTCTTAAAGCGTATTCATGATCGAACTTGGAAACCCGGCGAAATCATTCCCAGAGAGACAGATCTAGCCTATGAATTTGGCTGTGCGAGAGTAACAGTAAACAGGGCATTAAGGGCTCTTGCTGATAAAGGGGTTCTGGATCGAAAACGCAAGGTTGGCACCACAGTTGCCCTATACCCCACAAGTAAAGCTACCTTAAAAATTCCACTTATTCGCAAAGAAATTGAAGACTTAGGAAAGGTTTACAGCTATAAATTACTAAAGCAGACTCAAAGTAAATTTCCTAAGGAAGAAAGATTACCAACACATTTGTCGAGTAGTGATAATTTACTTTATATAGAAGCTATTCACTCCAGTGACGGAGAACCTTTTGTTATAGAAAGTCGTTACATAAATCAAAAGGTAGTTACTAACCTTGAGAGTAAAGTATTTGAAAAGAATAGCCCTAACGAATGGTTACTTGCAAATGTACCTTATACACATGGTGCAATTAGTTTTTCGGCAACAAACTGTTCAGCTGAGAAATCAACTCTATTAAAAATTAACCCTAGTGAAGCCGTATTTCAAATTGATAGAACAACTTTTGACAGAGAACAGGTTATCACCAATGTGTTACTCACCTATCATAAAGATTATCAATTACAGACCTCTTTATAGACTAAACCCTTTATGAGTGAAGAAGTTAATTTAAAAGTTTTAAATGCAATTAACATATTCACAAATCAACAATTTCGAGAGCCTACTAGTGCCATAACAGCGGAGTAGTTGTTATTAACTCAAGACCATTTTCGTTAACAAGGTAATTCTGCTCAAAACCAACGTTACCAACACCCTTACGAGCAAGAAATGCTTCTAAGCCAATTAACATTCCAGTTTCAAATTTTGCATCTTTATGTTCAAGAACTGTACTAATATATGGTGGGCCTTCAAAATAAAGACCGTGTGGGTGCCCAAAAAATGGAAATTTTTCTGTGGCAGGGTCAGCATCCGGACCAAAGTCAGCAACCATCTTATCTCCAACTTTTGCCGCATCTTCAAAACTTACCCCAGGCTTAATCGAAGCCGCCATTGTGCTAATGATATTTTCACATGCCTCTAATAAGTTGGTTTGATCTAAGTTTGGTTTATTTCCACAAACAGCGGTTCTACCAGGGTCTAGATAATAACCCTGATACATAGGACCAATTAAAAAAGCACGAAACAGATCTCCATTTTTTGGTGCAACCTTCCGATAACCTGTAAGTGGATCACCACAAGTAAACCCTATGGTATCGCCGTGGCTTACTTGGATCTTGTCTATCACTCCTCCGGCCGAAACAATATCGTGAGCTGCTAACCCGGCAGCCTCTGCCTCCGTTTTTCCAGATAGTAAAGCTTCAATCATTCGCGTCATAGCTGGACTAGCTATTTGACCTGCGATGCGGATAACCTCCTGCTCCTCATTTGATTTAATCAAACGTTGGACTCTTACCAAATCATCACAGATTTCCCAATTTATATTAGGTGCACTTTGTTGTAATTCGTTCCAGTACTTCATTGGAAAAAAATCACTACCAACAAAACCAACTTTTCCAGAAATTCCAAAACCGGTCAATGTCTCGACTAATGTAGCCACTGGATCATTAGCAACACGGAAATCTGATACTGATACTACCTCTTTTCTTACGTCTGGATCATCTGCGATTAATACTGGCTCAAAACCGATGCGAAATAGAACTGCACAATAAGCACGCGCACTAAATTTTCCAGAGTCAAACCCCTGACCAACTTTTGTAGAAAAGTAATTTGTTAGAAAAATTACGTCTGCGGCTCGATCAAACGTAGATGCAGTCCGTCCCCAAATTACGGCTGCTTCTAGTCCTCTTGAAGACATTTCTGCTTCAACTTTTTTCCATCTACTTTCATACTCGGCAGTAGAAAATACCAGTAAACTTTTAGTCATTATAATTTCTCCCGTATATCTAATTAATTATTAGATATATTTAACTTAATACAGTTTTTATTTTATTTAATTGTCGTTTGAAAAGAACACTTTACAAATAAAAATTATAAACTCAGTAACACTTCAATTTAACCAAAAACATTACATCCATAATATCTGCTAGTGAGAAAGTACTATTAAAAAATGTTAAAATACTTTTAAACTAAAAACAAACAATCACCCTGGAAGAATATAAATGGCTGAATCAGGAAAAGAGACATCTACATCATCGCCTACAGTTAAGTTTTTTAAATTCTCGGAACCAGTATTATTCTGGGTAACAACAAGGTTTGGCCCTTTATTAATTTGAACACTATATTGGACTATCGAGCCTAAATAAATACTTGCTGTTACTTTTCCCTTAACATCAGCAGAAGTGCTAGTTGCCTTCGAACCCGACTGAGTAATTTCAACACACTCAGGCCTAATCATCACAGAAATACCTTCAGCTCCCGCAACCACATTTCCTTTATTAGGCAAAATTAATCCTTCGGCATTTATAGTTTTACCTTTACTTTCCACTTTCCCTACCAAAATATTGGATCTACCAATAAAATCAGCAACAAAACGTGTCTGTGGCTTTTCATAAATTTCTGTCGGCTTTCCTACCTGACTTACTTTACCCTCTGACATTACTACAATTCTGTCAGACATCGATAAAGCCTCATCTTGATCGTGTGTTACGAATAAAGTAGAAATTTTTAATTTCTGTTGTAATTCTCGCAACTCAACTCTCATATGATCTCTCAACTGCTTATCCAAAGCCCCAAACGGTTCATCTAACAACAAAACATCCGGCCTAATAACGAGTGCTCGAGCAAGAGCAACTCGTTGTTGCTGACCGCCAGACAACTCTGCTGGCATTCTCTCACCAAGCGCCTCTAACTGCACCAATTCAAGCGCCTCCTGAACTCGTGGACCACGCTCGGAAGTTAAAACCTTTTGCATTTTCAATCCGAACTCTACATTTTTACGAACAGTCATATGTGGAAATAAAGCATAGTTTTGAAATACTAAACCAACGGTACGTTGGTGTGGTGGAACCCCTGTCATGTCTACATCGCCAATCGACAAGGTTCCAGAAGTCGGTCGAATAAATCCCGCCACCATTCGAAGAGTAGTTGTTTTTCCACACCCTGATGGCCCGAGTAAAGTAACGAACTCTCCGGACTCAACGGAAAGATCGATTGAGGCCACAGCAGTTACCTCTCCATACTTTTTTACAATAGATTTTAACTCAACAGAACTCATTTGATTACCTTATCCCCACTAGTTACCTGCCCTCGTAGTATTAGCATCGCAGTTAAGAATGCCGTCACAGCCAACGTTAATGTTGATACTGCTGCAATTGATGGTTTAACCTGATACATTAATGTGGAAAACATTTCGATAGGTAACGTTCTTTGAAAAGTGGTCAAAAAGAACGTAATTATAAACTCATCAAAAGAAATTATAAAACTAAAAATTCCACCTGCTATCAATGCTGGGCGTATTATAGGTAGAGTTATATACCAAACTGCCCAAAATCTATTTGCTCCTAAACTACGTGCAGCCTCCTCTAAGCTTTGCTCAAAAGTTTGTAGACTTGCTCCCACAGAGATTACCACAAAAGGTATTGTTATGGTAAGATGTGCAGGGATGTATGCTAACATACTATCATCAATATCCAATTGGAGAGCCATTTTAAACAGCCCTAGTCCCAAAACTATATGTGGCAGCACCATAGGAGCAATCATTATAGTCTGAAGGCCATTTTTAAGTTTTTTTGGACCACGATCCAGAGCGAACGCAGCCATTGTGCCTAACACCAACGAAAGTGGTGTAACAATGGCCGCTATCGTTAAACTTAAGGAAATTGAATTTAGCCAATCTTCAGACGTAAGTACCTCTTTATACCACCGTATTCCATATGACGGTGGTGGAAAGCTTAAGTAAGATTCCGCAGTAAAAGATTGAATTACTAAAATTATTAATGGAGCTTCTAAGAAAAAAATTACAAGTGTAACCACGCCAATTAAAAACTTATACGGTAAGCGAGATCCGTAGTGCTCTTGAGAACTCATCTTCTGCCCACCAATTTCTGCACACCAGAGGATAATATGACCATAAAGCCGATAGCTAATAATAACATGAGCGCCATAGCCGACGCGAAAGGCCAATCGTACTGTTCTCGAACAGACTCAGTAATAAGCATTGGTAAAGTTAAAACAAAATTTCCACCCATTATGACTGGTGTAAGATAGACCCCCATTGAAAGAATAAATACCAATGTACATCCTGCCATAATCCCAGGCAAACTTAACGGTAATGTAATCGATAGAAAAACACGCCAAGATGGGGCCCCTAAACTGCTAGCAGCTTCTTCTATTGAAGAATTAATTGAATTAAGTGCTCCAAATAACGGTAAAACCATAAAAGATAAATATACGTGCACTACCGCTAAAATCACACCAAACTCGTTGTACATTAACGGCAGTGGCTTAGAGGTTAATCCCCACTGAATAAGGGTGTCATTTATTATTCCCGACCTACCGAGGATTAAAAGCCAAGCGACGTTTCGTACGATAATACTGGTTAAAAGCGGCGAAACAACACAAAATAGAAGAACCATTTTCATCTTTGGACTACAACTTCTCATCATCAAAGCTACAGGATAGCCCAGTATCAGGCACCAAAATGTTATAACAAGGGAAAGCCTTACAGTTTGAAAGAATATCTTTAATGTTATTCCATCACTGAATATTTTTATATAATTATCAAAATAAAAACCAATAGTTGTGACACTCATTTCAAATCTAGCGAAACTGAGAACACCTAACATTATTATAGGAACAAAGAACGTTGCCACGTACAGAAGCACCGTCGGAGTTAAAAGCCATAATGCTCCATAGTTTTCATCAGAGTTACGCGACATTACAGACTAATTACATTCTATTTAAAACATTGAATTGAATAATTATATACGCAGAATCCGTTTAAGTAAATTCATTGGATTCTGCGTATAAGCTATTTATTTAAACTTAACTTATGAGGACTTCCATTTGTTCCACATATCAGTCCAGTCTTTACCATTATCAAGAATTTGGTTGAAGTCTTCTGAAATGGCATATTTCATAACTTCTGGATCAGCTACGATAACATTTGCAGCTTCCTCTGGAGTGTGCTCTACATTTTTATTAAATGTTCCATATCCATATTCTACCATTTTCTTTTGTGGTCCTGCGCCAATAACCCAGTTCAACCACTCATGAGCCATGTCTGGATTAGCTGCTCCGCGTGGAATACCGTAAACACTAGAACGCACAAAGAAACCTTCCTCAGGAGTTGCAAACTTAAGTGGTAAACCCTCTGCTCGAAGCTTAGTTACACGACCGTTCCAGAATGGAGTCATTACAATTTCTCCGTTTCTAAACAGCTGCTCAGCATCCGCTCCACTACTCCAAAGCGAAACAAGGCTCGGACGTAAGTTACTCAAATGCTTGAATGTTTCAGCATCAACTGGATAAGGGCTACCTTTAAAAGCTAAATTTACCATTTGAAGTGTTTGATCTTTTAACCCTTCATTAACGGCTACTCTTCCAGCATACTCTGGATCCCACAAAACTTTCCATGAAGTCGGCGCTGGCTTAACTAATTCAGTATTATAAGCTAATCCATAGCACCAAACAACCATTTTTGGTCCATACTTTGTAACACCTTGGTCATAATAGTTTGCAAACTCCGGTATTGCAGATGCGTCAACTTCCATTGCAAGATTATTACGTTCAGCAAAAATAACTTGATCTTGGTGCATAGGCATAACATCAGTCTCAGGCTTCCCTGCAGCAATCTGTGCCTGTACTTTTTCAAGCGGCACTCTACTACCTTTTAATTTAATATGATTCATTTTTATATCAAATTTATCAATAAATGGATCGTACCAATGTTTTGTATAAAATTCACCTAAACTTCCGTCAAAATTATACATGTTTAGTACTTTAGGATCACTTGCTGCATTTGCCTTTACAAAAAAGTATGGCGTTGAAAATACAGCTCCTGCTCCAAGCGCAGACTTAATTACAGTTCTTCTGTTAAGCTTCATTTTTTTATCAATTGGTTTATTCATAATTTTTGTTCCTCAGCTTGTTTTTAGGTAGTAAGTTATTTAAGTTTTTGAACTTAAAAATTTTTTTATTTTACCTTAAAGAATTGAAGTTTTATATATATCTAGTATATATAACAATCTATTACATTACAATTTTGTTGTCAACGACAATGAACCACGTATCAAGGACGTTTAACAGTTAAAACTTGGAGAAATGATGCACAAAATTTCTATTCCAGAAGAAATAATAAACGCATGTATAAAACGTCGTGGAAAACCACACGTATACGACACCATTAATACAACTAAAACGGCTCTAGTCGTTATTGATATGCAGAACAGCTGGGTCGCACCAGGACTATCTGTTTTGGGAATCCCCGAGGCTGAAACAATCGTTCCAAATATAAATTCTATTGGGCAAGCACTTAGGAATGCAGGCGGTCGCGTAGCTTGGACTCAATCAACATTTGATGACGAGTGGACTAAAAATATGTATCAGGGGTTTTGCGATGAAAAAGTAATTGCTAAAATGATGTCAGAATCAAGAATTGGGTCTTTTGGTTTTGAAATTTGGAAGGGTATGGACGTTCATGAAGGCGATATAATTTCAGAGAAAACTAGGCCAAGCGCTCTTATTCAAGGATCAAGTAACTTAGATTCTCAGCTTAAGGCTGGAGGATTCGAGACGCTGATAGTAACCGGAACACTAACAAACGCGTGCTGCGAGTCAACAACCCGAGATGCGGTAGCTCTTGGCTATAAGGTTATTTTTGTTAGTGATGGTACGGCCACCCGGTCAGACCTTGAGCACAACGCAACGCTAGTTAACTTAATGCAATTAGTGGCTGATGTTAGAACAACTGCAGATGTTCTGGGACTCATAGATCAGTAATTTAGAAAACTAATTTCAAGAGTTAATTGAAGAAAAGTCTAGGTCTGCCCCGTTGCCACCACTAATTACAGCACTAAGCCTTAACCTAAATAAAACTGCGTGATCTGTAAGCAGTGATACAAGTTCAGATCTATTCTTTTCTTCTATAAAGTTAATTATCTCGTGATGTTGTCTATTAATGCGTACAAGTTGAGTAGAGAATTTTGAAGCTTCCTGCTCAGATCTATAGATAAAGTAGGATAACCGTCGAGCCAAATTATGTAAATCTGCAGCTTGAGCTACGATAAAGCGATTACCAGTAGACTCCGCAAGCCTACTATGAAAATTACTATTTAATTCCGTTATCCCAAGTATATCTGCACTCTCGCAAACTATTTCATACCTCTCTTGAATTTCCCTTAAGTCCATAACAAGTTTTTCATCAGCAAAGTTTATCAATGAAGCTACAACTTTCTCAATGATAACGTATGCCTCTAATAATTGATGCGTATGCCAAATACTCATAGACGCTACGTAGGCACCGCGACCATTCTTAGCCTCAACCAACCCTTCAGCCATTAACCTGTTTAATGCCTCCCTAATTGGAGTTCTACCAAAAGGAAATTTCTCAAGTAACATTCTCTCTTCAAGATGCTCACTTGGAGTTAAAGATAAATCTAATATTTTATTTCTCAGTGCTGTAGTTGCTAAATCAGCTAAGGAAGTAGAAACTTTCTCTACAGATGTTAGATCTTTTTTTTGGTTTTTTTGCTTTGTATTTTTCAATAAACTTAACCTATTTTTTTAAATTAGATAAATTCTCCCATTGAGGATATTCTTTTGTAAGAAAATCTTCACTAAATTTACCACTATTTTTATCTTCTATCAGATCAGTATCTGACCTTTCTAAAGGGTCTCCAAACCCACCTGCACCAGCAGTGACTACCCTAATAACGTTCTCAGGCCCAACACGCAAGGCCGATGGTTTATTTGCAAGCCGAGTTTCTTCACCACTATCAGAGACCGTAGAGAATAATCCTGTTCCTCCCGATTTACCACCGAACAATCCCCATGGTCGATTGACAAAACGTTCACCTTGCCCTGAGAAGGTAGTATTGTGTCCTATCGGCCTATACTCTCTCAAGATACCTAATCCTCCACGATACTTACCTGCTCCACCTGAATTCTCAGTAAATTCATATCGTTCAATCATCAAAGGATATTCAGTTTCTAGTGCCTCAATTGGTAAATTTGATGTATTTGTCATATGAACCTGCACACCATCAGTCCCATCTTTATAAAAACGTCCACCGGCACCGCCACCTAAAGTTTCTAAATAAACATAGTACTTACCTTCTGCACTTTTCCCAAAAAAAGCTGCAGAGGTATTCGCTCCATTTCCAGCTGCAACTATTTTTTCAGGGTAAGCCGGTGCAAGTGCCCCTAGAATACAATCAACGATCCGTTGCCCAGTTTGAGCCCTAGCAGCAGATGCTGCCGGAAAGGACGCATTAACAATGCTACCCTTAGGTGCCTCGATAGTTACTGGATCCAACATTCCATGATTTTGCGGACAATCAGGGTCTAGTAAGACCTTTAAACAATACAGACAGGATGCCTGCAATCCAGCCATTGTAACATTGTTATTACCCTCAACTTGGGGGTCTGTGCCTGAAAAATCAAATTTTATTTCCTCACCTTTAACAGTGATAGTAACACAAATTTTAATATTTTCTCGAGAAACACCGTCATCATCCACGACGTCTTCAAATTTATACTCTCCGTCTGGAAGGTCCATTATGGAGGCACGGGTTCTACGAGCAACGGCGGCAACGATTGCGTCGCACCCACTTCTTATTTTTTCTTCTCCCCAACGCTCTATTAAGGTCAGACATCTTCGTCTTCCAAGTTGATTTGATGCTATCTGAGCATTGTAGTCCCCTAACCGTTCTTCTGGCACTCGCACATTTAACAAGATCATGTCCATCACATCCTGCTTCAAAATGTTGTCTTCAAACAATCTTATAGGAGGTATTCTAAGACCTTCCTGATATATTTCAGTCATCCCTCCGGCCATTGATCCAGGAGACATCCCACCCATATCAGCATGGTGAGCGATATTGCACACAAACATTACTAACTCACCATCTTTAAAAATTGGTGCCGCCATAGCTACGTCTGGGAGATGTGATCCTCTTCCAACATAAGGATCGTTAGATAGAAACATATCACCATCTTTGACTCCAGTCTTACCATACTTTTCTAAAACTACTTCAACCAAGCCCAACATCGAAGCTAGATGCAGTGGCATACTTTCTCCTTGTACTACCACTCTCCCATTTTCATCAAATAGTGCAGTAGAGTGATCTTTTCTCTCTTTAATGTTTGTTGAGTAGGCACTCTTCATCAAAGCGATGTACATTTCATCTGCAATGCTTTCCATTGCATTTCTTAGTAGTTCTGCATCAATTGGGGACATACTCATATCTTCACTCCGAAAGGCTTATAATTAGATTTCCCCAGGCATCAACAATACCTACATCATTTGGAAAAATCAGGATAGTTGTGTCCATCTGCTCTACAATTGCTGGACCTTTAATACTTTGTTCTGCTACTAAATCACTTCTTTTGTATACCGGAGTGTTGTGACGGCTGCCGAGTTCAAATAACGTACTCCTAAAATATTTAGGCTTAACTTCATCAGAAATTATAGCTTTTGGTAGAGTTGGAACATCTAAGTCGCCAATTGCTTTTATGGCCACATTAACAACTTGAATGGGCTCACTAATAGAAGCAAATCCATAATTTGCCTCATGCGCTTTGTGAAACTCACTTGTAATATTAGTTACAAGCATGTCGTCTGTCTTTGAGAGATCAATTGGCAATGATAATTCATAATTTTGTCCG
>Ga0302138_10001146_pt1 | contig 12953 bp, 9 predicted proteins | sample CBN3_321_MG_FD_203110 | JGI IMG/M metagenome (GOLD analysis project Ga0302138, IMG submission 203110) | Marine microbial communities from Western Arctic Ocean, Canada - CBN3_surface | ecosystem: Environmental > Aquatic > Marine > Oceanic | place: Canada: Western Arctic Ocean | collected 2017-09-15 | reverse complement strand
AATTGGCATGGGTGGAGGCCGTTACCAAGCTATCCAATATGCTGGTGAAACAATACGAAGCTTGCCAATGCAAGAGCGAATGACTTTATCAAATATGGCCGCCGAACTTGGCGCGCAGGTGGGGCTAATCGCTCCTGATGAAACGACTATCGCTTATGTTGAAGCGGCAGGTGGTCAAGTGCCCAAAAATTGGCGTGACTTTCAAATTGAAACCGCTGAAGAAACAAGTAATATTATGTACTTTGACGCGGCAAACTTATCGCCACAAATAGCTGCACCGCATTCTCCTGCAAATGCTGATGATGCAAGTGAATTTCGTAATATAGGCTTTGATGTTGCTTATATTGGCGCCTGCACAGGGGCAAAATATATCGATCTTGTTGCTGCAGCCGAAGTGTTAAGAGGCAGGCACATCGCCGACGGCATAACACTTAAAGTTGCACCAGCAAGCTTGCGTGACCAAAATCGCGCTACAGACGATGGCATTATGCAGGTACTGCAAGATGCAGGGGCTGAATTTCTATCAAATTCTTGTGGTATATGCGCAGGCTATGGTGAAGATCGTTTGGGTGAAAATCAAGTTTGTATTTCTTCCACCGCGCGCAATTTCAAAGGTCGGATGGGTGCACAGACTTCGGCAGTTTACCTAGCATCACCCTATACCGTTGCCGCGTCTGCTGTCACTGGTACGCTAACAGACCCTAGACTTTTGATGGGGGAGTAATAGATGCCGCGACTGTGGAGACTTGAAGGCACTATTGACACTGATGTTCTGGCCCCCGGATACTATATGAAATCGCCATTACCTGAGCTTGCCAAGCATTGCCTGGAAGCTGTGCGCTCTGACTTTTCCCATTCAGTAGATCAAGGTGACGTAATTTTGGCCAATGCCAATATGGGGGTAGGATCATCACGAGAACAAGCAGCTGAAGTATTAAAATATTTAGGCATAGCGGCGGTGATCGCCCCGAGTTTTGCAGGAATTTTCTACCGTAATGCCATTAACCTTGGCTTGCCTGTTTTTACCATAGATGAGGCGCTGATGGATATGCCCACTTTAGTTGATGGGGCTAAAGTAAGGTTTGATTTTGATACTGCAGAATTACGGATTTTAGACGATGCAACCTCCATCAGCTTGATCCCGTTTCCAGATTTTCTGAAAGAGTTAATATTAGACGGTGGATTGGTTCCTCACCTTGAAAAACGGTTTCAAACTGAAGGGTCGTCAATATGAGCTTACGCAACCTAATAACAGGAGATGAATTGCTATTGGCTCCGGGCATTTATGATGCGCTATCTGGTCTCATAGCCACTCAATCTGGGGCAAAGGCAGTTTACTTGTCTGGCGCAAGCCTTGCCTATACAAGGTTTGGTATCTCTGACATCGGACTTGTCAGCGTTTCTGAAGTAAATGACACAATCGCCGCAATTACTGATCGCATAGATACGCCAATTATCGTTGATGGTGATACTGGCTTTGGTAATGCCCTTAATGTCCAGCGTACCGTTCGAAGCTTTGAGAGGTCTGGCGCTGATGCGATCCAACTTGAGGATCAGTCGTTCCCCAAAAAATGTGGCCATTTGGATGGTAAAAAACTGATTAGTACTAATGAAATGGTGGGTAAAATTCATGCTGCCTTGGACGCGAGGGCTAATGAAGAAACCTTAATCATTGCGCGGACTGATGCGCGTGCGGTGGAAGGTTTTGCTGAGGCTATTGACCGTGCTGGAGCATACAAAGACGCCGGCGCAGATGTACTTTTTGTTGAGGCACCACAATCGCTGGGCGAAATGCAGAAAATCTGTGCTGAATTTGCTGACCAAATTCCATTACTTGCAAATATGGTCGAAGGCGGCAAAACTCCTATTTTTTGTGCTAATGACTTAGCTGCATTAGGATATAAGATAGCCATTTTCCCAGGCGGTGCTGTGCGGGCAATTTCTCATCACATGGAGGCTTATTATATTGGCTTATTGGCAAATGGTAGTAACGATGCTTTCTCAAATAAAATGCATAATTTTGATAACTTAAATAATTTGATAGGCACTAAAGAACTGATTAAGCACGGGGCCAAATATGAAAACAAAGGAAACGATTAGTTATACCATGAGTGAAATTAAAATGGACCCCGTCACCCTTGCTATCTTGAAGGGTAGACTTGAACAGATAGCAGATGAAATGGACGCAACCTTGTTCCGTTCTGCATTCAACCCGATCATCGCCGAAGCCCATGACGCTAGTCATGGCATTTACGATGCTATTACGGGAGAAACTCTTGTTCAGGGAAAGTCAGGCTTGCCAATTTTTGTTGGTGTGATGGCGTTTGCTGTGAAAGCGGTTATCGATAAAGTTGCTCGTGATGGTGGCCTGCAAGATGGCGATGTCTATATCTTTAACGATCCTTATGATGGTGGCACTCATTTATCTGACTTCAGGTTAGTAAAGCCGATTTATCGAAATGGGGAAGTTTTTTGTTATCTTGCCTCAGTTGGCCACTGGCATGATGTTGGTGGTAATGTGCCGGGAAATTACAACCCAGAAGCCACTGAATGTTTTCAAGAAGGGATGTTAATTCCGCCAGTAAAGCTCTTCTCTGCAGGTGTCTTGAACACAGACATTGTTGATATCCTGTCCTCAAACTCACGGCTACCGAACTCACTATATGGCGATATGAATGGGCAAATCAATGCCCTAGACTTGGGCAAGCAGAGGCTTGACGACCTGCTCGACCATTATGGCGAGGATAATATCAAAAAAGCTCTCAGTCTATTAAAAATGCGAGCTGAACGTATGATGCGTGACCATTTATCCGCATTACCAAATGGGACAATTTCGGTCGAAGATTTTCTTGACAATGATGGTGTTAACGACGTTGCCCTCAAGCTTGCCGTTGACATGACGATTAAAGATGAAAAGCTTATTATAGATTTTAGTCGGTCGAGCCCTGCTTGTGCGGGCCCTGTGAACATTTCACGGTCAACCACTATTGCTGCTACCTATGTTGCCCTTAAACATATTTTTACAGATGTGCCAGCAAATGCAGGGGTTTTGCAGCCTGTTGAATTCATCATTCCCGAAGATAGCTTCTTAAGCGTCAGAGCTCCCAAGCCTGTAGGTGGTTACACCGAAACTATTCTTAGATTGATTGATGTTCTGTTTCAAGCATTTGAACATATTGCGCCTGAACGGGTAAATGGCTGTGCATACGGTACGATTAATGCGCTCTCAATTGCAGGCCATCGCAAAAATGGTAGTCGCTGGGTAATGTTTTCGTTCTTTGGTGGTGGTCATGGTGGCCATCCTGAAGGTGACGGTCTTAATCACGGCAATGCCCCCATTTCAACGGCGACGATCCCCCCTCTAGAAATTCTTGAAGCAGCCTATCCTGTTGCTTTCACCCAGTGGGCGCTCAGGCCTGATTCTGGTGGCGCTGGAAAGCATCGTGGCGGCTTAGGTGCTATTTATGAGATCGAATTGCTGGAAAAAAGCGCAACCGCCTTCCTGTTTGGTGAACGCGGCAAATTTCCACCACCAGGGGTAGTTGATGGCGGCGCTGGAGCGGTAAATAAATTTTATTATGACAGTGACGATGACGATGCTGTAAATAATAAGAAATCACCTCCATTAGTGTCAAAAATAACTGGTATTAAGCTTCGTAAAGGCCAAAGAGTTAGGCTAGAAACCCCCGGCGGTGGCGGTTATGGAAAACCTGCGGACCGGCCTCAACATCTGATAGATAATGATATTGCCCAAGGGTATGTATCCGGGGGCAATAAATGAGAAAATCAATCGTAATTGGTGTAGATGTTGGAGGCACCTTCACTGATATCCTATCGCTTGATGAAATATCGGGTGAAGTACATGTTGAAAAAGTGCCATCCACTAAAGGCGACCAATCCAGCGGATTTTTAAGTGGTATTATGGCGGCAACCAATCACGATTTAAGCTCAGTTTCTACGATTATCCATGGCACCACTGTGGCAACCAACGCTCTGCTTGAACGCAAAGGTGCAAAGGCTGGGATTATCACTACGGAAGGTTTTCGCGATGTGCTTGAAATGCGCCGCCGCGATCGCCCTACCACTTGGGGATTGTGGGGGCAATTCACGCCTGTAATTGAACGCAAATGCAGACTTGAGGTGCCGGAACGTACTTTAGCTGATGGTACTGTGGTCAAAAAAATTGATGCGGCTTCTATTGAAGCGGCAGCAAAAGATTTGATTAATCAAGGATGCGAGTCCGTTTGCCTGTTTTTTATCAATGGCTACGCCAACAAAAACAATGAAACAAAAGCTGCAAAAATCTTACGGCAGATTTGGCCGAATGATTACGTCAGTGTAGCGACAGAAATTCTGCCCGAAATTAGAGAGTTTGAACGTTGCTCTACCGCCAGCTTGAATGCTTATCTTCAGCCTGTGGTGGCAAACTATCTAGCCCGCCTGGAGGATCGTATCGCTAAAGAAAATTCTGATTCTGAAATCCTAATCGTGCAGTCTAACGGCGGCATTATGTCAGTTGACGCGGCAAAAGCATTCCCAGTGCGAACTGCCCTTTCTGGTCCTGCAGCTGGCGTAGTGGCGGCGCGGCAAATTGCAAACGCAGCTGGATTTTTAAATGTTATTACTTGCGATATGGGAGGTACGTCTTTTGATGTGTCACTGGTGGCTGATGGCCAAAATATACTGACTGCGCAAGCTAGTATCGACTTTGGTATGGTCATCCGGACACCTATGATTGAAATGTCGACCATAGGCGCAGGTGGCGGCTCGATTGCTCATATTGATGAGACTGGACTACTTGAAATTGGGCCTGACAGTGCTGGCTCTGATCCTGGGCCTGTTTGCTACGGCTTTGGCAATGATCGCCCCACAGTAACTGATGCCAACCTAGTGCTGGGGCGCATTGATGCCCGCAAACCTATTGGTAACAAATTGACGGCCCTTGATCGGGACGCGGCGGTAATGGCTATAAAATTGCATATTGCCAGCCCGCTTGGCATGAGGGTTGAAGATGCCGCTGAAGCTATCATTAAAGTAGCTAATTCCAAAATGGCTGGCGCGATCCGCCTGATTTCCATTGAGCGTGGACATGATCCAAAGTTATTTGTGGCGATGCCTTTTGGTGGTGGCGGCGCGCTACATGCAGGGGCGCTCATGCAAGATATTGGTTTAGCAGCGGCGATTGTGCCACGATACCCGGGGGTCACCTCTGCGCTGGGTTGTGTCATGTCTGATTTACGTCATGATGAAGTGCGCACCTTGAACGTCATGCTTAACTCCCTTGATGATGATCACCTGCACAAACTAATCACTAAGATGAGTAGCTCAGCTGAAGGAATTATTCAGCAATCCAATGCAAAAATTGAAGATATTGAGACCATTATTGAATTGGATATGCTCTACCTCGGTCAAACCCATGCAGTGGCAGTACCTATCCCAAATGATCACGCTATAACAATTGATGTGATCCGTAGCGCCTTTGAAAAAAGCTACCTCAAATCGTATAGTCGCCTGCTCACGGAAATCCCAATTAGGATCCTTAACCTTAGGCTATCGATCATAGGCAAGCGGCCTCAAATTGACGTCAAGATGTTGGCAAGTGGCCCTCGTAGTGAAAGTGTTGAAGCCTGTCGTATCGCGGGACAAAAAATATTTGCTAATGGCATATGGTATGATGCAGCGATATACGAGCGTCTCAAATTGCCTGCAGGTAGTAAAATTTCAGGCCCAGCGTTACTGGTTCAACCTGACGCCACAATTTATATTGATCCTAGCCTATATGCCGTCGTTGATGATTTTGGCAATATCATCATGAAACAAGAGGTAACATAAAATGTCTAAACATCCGTTTGACCCGTTAACAACTGCAGTGTTGATTGTGGATTTGCAAAATGACTTTTTGGACCCTAAAGGCGCCTACGGACGGTCAGGAACGTCGAACCCAGATATTGCAGCATTACCTGCAAAAGTTGGGCCCTTGCTTGCTGAAGTGCGCAAGGCCGGTGGCTGGATTGTGTCCACGCAATTCACTCTTGTTCCAGGTAAGAATAGTGAGCCTTTCATCTCTAATCATTTGAAAAAACTGAGACCATTTTTAACCAAAGGTGACTTCATGCCATCAAGTTGGGGGCATTCACTTGTTAATGAACTTCAGCCTGCTGATATTACTATTGAAAAGGTCGCCTATTCAGCGTTTTATCAATCGCGTCTCGACTTTGCTCTAAATCGTGCTGGTATTAAAACCTTAATGGTTTGCGGCATTGTAACCAATGGTGGCGTTGCATCAACGGTTCGTGATGCCCATGTCCGAGACTTCCACACAATCACTTTGGAAGACGGCTGCGCGGCTTTCTCTAAAGAAATCCATGATGTTTCGATCGCCTCACTAGCAACCGTTGGTGAAGTGATGTCCATTTACGATGCCATTAATCTTTTCAAAGGCTGCTAATACATGCCAGGCGTCATCGTTGCATCCAAATTTTCTGCTGATATTGAAATTGACTGCCTGATCATAGGCGGCGGTGCTGCTGGTCTGACTGCCGCTTTGGCGGCGTCTGAAACCGGCGTTGCTGTCTTAGTTGCTGAACGTGAAACGCGGCTATCAGGCTCAACGGCATTGTCATCTGGCCTAATTCCAGCTGCTGGTACAAAAGCCCAAGACCACCAATCCATTCAAGATAGTAAAGATATTTTTTACACTGATATTATGGCGAAAAACAAAAATACAGTTGATCCTGCCTATGTTAAACTGATTGTACGGCAAATTCCCAAAACTCTCGATTGGCTTGCTGATGATTACGGCATCCCATTTCATGTGCTGGATAATTTCCTGTATCCGGGCCACACAAACCTTCGCATGCACACTGTGCCGGAACAAACTGGTGTTGGTCTGATTAATCGTCTCGAGGCCGCAGTGTCTGCCAAAGATATCACGATTGCGACAGGTGTTCAGGTTACCGATATTGTTGTTGATAACTATGACAAAGCGTTAGGCGCAATTTGCCTGCGTCCGGATGGCTCCTCAGAGAAAATCGTGGCAGCATCTATCATTATGGCCTGTAATGGTTACGGGGCAAACCCTGACCTCATTGCAGAATATATCCCTGAAATGAAGGATGCACTGTATTTTGGCCATCCGGGCAATCAAGGTGAAGCTGTATTATGGGGAAAAGCTCTAGGCGCTGAACTGACCCATCTTTCGGGCTACCAAGGGCATGGGTCAGTTGCTCATCCCCATGGCATCTTAGTGACTTGGGCCTTAATGATGGAAGGCGGCATTCAGATCAATAAAGACGGCGCCCGTTTTTCAAACGAGCATAGCGGTTATTCTGAACAGGCGGTATCAGTACTTGAGCAGGCTGGACAAATAGCCTTTAATATTTTTGATGAACGGCTAGTTGGTCTTGGCCGTGGGTTTGATGATTTCAACAAAGCTGAAGACAGTGGGGCAATCATAAAAGCAAAAAATATTAACGATCTTGCCCATAAACTTGGGGTAGATTTATCTAGCTTGGATAAAACCCTGACAGATTGTGCTCGCTATGCAGCAGGCAATGGCACTGATCTATTTGGGCGAGATTTTGATGCATCCAAGCTGCTGAAGCCACCTTATTACGCTGTTAAAGTTACTGGTGCACTGTTTCACACCCAAGGTGGATTAACAATTAATCACTCGGCGCAAATCTGCCGGCCTAGCGGATCTAAGTTTGATAATATATTTGCCTGTGGCGGTGCTGCTTGTGGAATATCTGGGCCAGATGTTTCTGGCTACTTATCTGGCAATGGATTATTAACTGCGTTAAGTTTAGGTGAAATTGCGGGCCGGTCAGCGGGCAAGATTACTTCTATACCTGATTGAAGATATATTATAATATATACGCTTAGAGTTGTCAGTTCGTAATCCGCGTATAAAGGGTTTGGGATCCTGACAATCCGCCAACTATCCAAAAATATAAAGCTATTAGTACCAGCATGCCGTTGATAATAAAGACTTAGTCTTGTTCTTCTTATTTGAGAGTTATTGTGAATTTTAACCAATTTGACGCTCTACACCTTCGTTCGTGGTGGTTATTTGAACTATTCCCGCCGAGTTTTTCTGACCTTTCTGACCTTTCTGACCTTTCTGACCTTTCTGACCTTTCTGACCTTACTGATCATTACAGTCACACATGGCTACATTAGTGCCGCTACCATAATAAAAACTTGTTCTTCTAATCGATGTCCTAAAAAAACCACTTCAACGCACCTATCACGCAATCACTACATACCCCGCGGTCCGAGACGCAGGGGACTATTCTAGGAGTGAACCTTGCGGCAGTTCTAATCCTGTATTTTGGGGGTGCCCACGCGGTGGGGGTCGCCGATCAGCCTACGCTGGCTTTAGAATGCAACGCCCCTTCGTCTTGGCGTTTACGAAATTGTTTCATCAATTTCAGGTGATAGGCCATCTGTTCTTTTTCTAATGGAGCAGATAGGCGTTCTTCTTCAAGAAAATTCTTATATTTATCCTTACCCCTTACCAAAAGTGCATGCGCAGGAGTTTTACCAATATCTTTAACAGAGGCAGGAATATAGCTAATTCCAAAACCGATACGACGTTCTTCGCGATTATTATTAAAAGAGGCGTGGATCAACTTTGTGTGGTGAAGCGACATCTGTCCAGCTTGCAGGGGCATACTGACAGCTTCAGACGTGTCAATTTCTGTAGCTAATCCCTGTCCACGAGGGATCATATTGTCTGGATTAATGTCATCATTATGATCAAATAACGGACTTTTGTTTGAAGCGGGGATTACCTGCATACAACCTGCTTCATCATCAGCCAGAGTTAAAGCAACCCACGCAGTGACATGCAAAGCCGGATCTAGAAAAAAATACGCACCATCTTGGTGCCAACGCACAAAAGAATTAGATTTTGCTGGCTTGACCCACAGAGTTGCGTGATAGCACAATATATCTGGACCAATAATATCTTCGACTGCGTCAAGAATTTTTGGGTGATGTACCAAACGGTCAGCCCAAGAAAAGATCTGGTGTGATCGTGACTTATAAGGAAAATCAATCTGCTTTCCCGTTTCAGCCTCAAATACTTCTATTTCCGATATACAAGAGTTAACCTCTGCCTTGGTTAACACATCAAGGGGGCTTACAAACCCACTCTCGTTATATTGGGATATTTGGGTGTTTGTTAAACGCTTTAGCATAATTTAATTTTAATTAATCTGAGTAATATGTAAAGTATTTTTGTTTGATACCGCTGTTTTTAAGCCATAATTGCTGAACTTTTTTCATGTCACGAAGCTCGTTCGTATACCTTATGCGCTATGAGGCGTCCTGGCGGGTGCTGTCAGCTTCGGGGGTTGCTTGGCCTAATTCATACAGCCCAAGGACGCAGGACGAACGTTATCGTAAGCCTGACACAAATATTGAGTTGATGGATTTAAAATAATAAAGCCATTTGGGCTTTTGGTGTCATAGGCTTATGGATAAGGTCTAAATATTAGTTACTAAAACGGGGTCCGCAAATGAGTTGTGTGGTGATAGCGATACAGGAAATGTGACAATGGTAGAGCCCGAAACATTCACGTTCCTTGCAGATCTGGGACAAAACAACAGCAAAGCTTGGATGGACGAGCACAGATCTGAGCGTGATGATGCCATGCGTAATTTTACTGGGATAGCAACGACGTTGCACGATTATGCTCATCGTTTTGATTATTTAGTGGCTGATGCGCGGAGCAAACCAAAGCAAAGCTTCACGAGGTTTTTCCAAGAATCGCGGGATCGTATTGGGCGCGCTCTATTCCGAGCAGACGTGGATGTTTTTGCCAATGCGGGTCATCCAGCGGAAGACTTTGGATACTACCTCCATCTCGAGCCAGGAAATTGCTATGCCGGGGCGGCACTTTTCCAGCCATCCAAGACGGCGCTTGCACGGTCGCGGGCGCGTTTGATCGATGGTCCTGAAGAACTACAAGACATTTTGGCAGATCCTGATTTCAAAAAGGATTTCCCAGAGGGGCTGGTAACACGAAGAAAATTCAGCGCCTTACCTGATGGCGTCTTAGGCAGCGATCCTGCAGCGCCCTATTTGAAAATGGTTGGGTTGGGATGCAGAAAAGACATACCGGACGCTCTCCTGCTCGAAGACGACGTAATCGATCTGCTGATCGAGACTTTTCGCGCCGCCCGCCCACTGGTACACTATTTCGATTAATTGCGCTTACGCTGGGTCTCCCCTGTCGGGGCTTTCAGACTAATGAGAACACGCATTAGATTGCTGGCACAGCCTAAATCTCCGTGTTCAATAATTGATGCCACTCGGCGAGAGCAGCGGCACGGTTTAGCTTGAAATTGGCTGTGCAAACAGTTGGTCCGTTTTCATTTCAAAAGGACCGCTTTCGGGACCGCTTTTATATTTCAGACTGAAATTAAATGATTATAATTAAACGGAAATATGAAAAGTTCGATGTCCCCTTCTGGGCATCGATAATCTCATCAAGTAATTCATAATAAATGTTAATTTAACATTTTAACTACAGCGACCATTATTAAAGAATACAACGCTACACCCCCACCTATCAAAAAAGTAGCCCAATTTTTACTCACAGTTGCCGTTGCGATTGATTTCATCTGGTATATCAAATCTGGCGAAGTATAAGATACAAAATCACCCTGTGTGAACACAGCTTTTATATGGCCATTCTCATCTTATTGCTTTGAATGTTGACGGTCCCACGGCTCCAAATTTCTAAAACAATAAGTGGATAGATCTGCCCTATGAGTACGCCAGACATGCTTTCGAAAGCCCAACATCAAATAGAGACGGTCACCTTTGAACCAACACGGCTCGCAGGGCTTGAGCGTTTGGAGGAATTCGTATCTCGCACGGGGGCTCACTACTCAAGCCAGCGCCATTATGATTTTGGATCAGGCGACCACAGTGGTGTTTCCGCGCTGTCGGCATGGATTAAACATCGGTTGATCACTGAAGAAGAAATCATAGCCAAAACCCTTACACACCACAACCTTTCTACATCGATGAAGTTTATCCAAGAAGTATTTTGGCGCAGCTATTTCAAAGGGTGGATGCAACAGCACCCAAGTGTTTGGCGCAGCTATCAAAACAACTTGGCGTTGACGCTTGAATCCTTAGATTCGGACAAAGCTTGTAAGGCAAATTACGATGAAGCTATTGATGGACGCACAGGCATCGCATGTTTTGATCACTGGTGTAATGAACTGAAATCAAAAGGCTACTTACACAACCATGCGCGGATGTGGTTTGCCTCGATATGGATATTTACATTGCGGTTGCCGTGGGAGCTGGGAGCTGATTTTTTCCTGACACATCTCATTGATGGAGACGCAGCCGCAAACACGCTGAGTTGGCGATGGGTTGGTGGATTGCACACTAAGGGCAAAACCTATTTGGCCAGCGCACCGAACATCGCGAAATTCACCAATGGCCGATTTGAGCCTTTGGGGCAGCTATCGCTGACAGCTGAACCTTTGGTAGAAAAAGTTGATCATCCAACGGTTCTGTTACCTCCTATACAAGCAATGCCCGAAGGTGATTACCTTCTGTTGATCACACCACAAGATTGCCAAGCTGAAACTTTTATTTCTGGCACGCCAGCTGGGGTTTTGGGATTACTACCCCCTGCTCAATCCAAACAAAGCCAACAAGTCCGGTCCTTCGAGTATGGTGCCGTTGCTGATGCCATCTCGCGGTTTCCAAAGAAAATGGCGACTGTTACAGTTGCGCAAGATTGGACTATACCTCTCATCAAAGCCTCTCAAAAGGCCGGTACAAATCAGATTATTACACCCGCTACCACACTTGGCCCAGTGGCAGCACAATTGGATGCTGCCGAAGCCGAGCTTGCACGCGTTGGTATTAATCTTCATCAACACCAGCGAACTTATGACACTCTCACATGGCAATACGCGACTAAAGGGTTTTTCAAACTCAAAAAAAAAATTCCAAATATTTTGCGCGACCTTGGTTTTTTGGATGCTTAATGCCCGCTTGCCTTTGGAAGGTACCCCATTAAATGTAATTTGTGAAAAAGCAACTAAACTTCATTTAAACCATGTCAGTCATATTATACGTACTACACTGACATATCATGTAAACTATAATGATTTTGATAATAGCACAAAAATCTATGAATAAGTATTGCCACATACCCTCATCGCCCCACCGAAAAGACAGCGAATACAATGACGCAAACATCTAGCATAGTTTGGTTCAAACGTGATCTACGGATCAATGACCATGCTCCGTTATTGACCGCATCGTTTGAGGCCGCACCCATCATACCTCTTTATATTGTTGAGCCTGAGTATTGGAAACAACCAGATGCCTCTCGCAGACATTGGCATTTCATTCACGATTGCCTTTGCGATTTAAACAGCAGTCTAACTGCGTTGGGCCAACACCTTATTATAAAGGTTGGCGATGCTTGCGAGGTTATCAAAAAGCTTCACTTGGAACATAATATTGGTAGATTGTATGCGCATGAAGAAACAGGAAACCTATGGACATATCGGCGAGATGTTGCAGTGCAAAATTTGTGCAAAAACATCGGCATAACCCTGCATACATCCCCCTCAAATGGAGTGATACGAAAACTGCGCAGTCGTGACGGCTGGTCCAAAATCAGAAATACACGCATGGCTGAAAATATTCATCCCAAACCACAAGCACTGCACTCCGCCCCACTATGCATTTCAGACCCGTTACCAGAAAAAACTGATCCAATATTCGGAAATCCACCTATAGGTAACGTTCAAAAAGGCGGGCGCGCGCAGGCAGTAACAGACCTTCGAAGCTTTCTAAACCACCGGTCTCGTAAATATCTTTTCCATATTTCAGCGCCCCATTTATCTGAATTTCATTGCTCGCGCCTATCGGCCCACCTCGCTTGGGGCGCGCTGTCTGTTCGCGA
>Ga0302138_10001142_pt1 | contig 12970 bp, 14 predicted proteins | sample CBN3_321_MG_FD_203110 | JGI IMG/M metagenome (GOLD analysis project Ga0302138, IMG submission 203110) | Marine microbial communities from Western Arctic Ocean, Canada - CBN3_surface | ecosystem: Environmental > Aquatic > Marine > Oceanic | place: Canada: Western Arctic Ocean | collected 2017-09-15 | reverse complement strand
ACAAAGCATCTTTGGGATGCATTTTGGCAATTGGCCAACCCTAAGGTGTTTATGGGCTGGTCGGGCCGGTGGTTGCCTTGGCTTGTGGGGCTTACAGTTCTGTTTTTGGCTTCTGGGTTGATCTGGGGGTTCTTTTTTACCCCTGATGATATGCGTCAAGGCTCGACTGTAAAAATCATTTATCTGCATGTTCCGGCGGCATTGATAGCGATCAACGGCTATCTGCTTATGTTTGTCGGCTCTCTGGTGTGGTTGATCCGGCGTCAACATGTTTCGGTTCTGGCGGCGAAGGCTGCCGCACCAGTGGGTATGACCATGACTTTAATCGCCTTGGGCACGGGAGCAATTTGGGGTCAGCCGATGTGGGGTACTTATTGGGTTTGGGACCCGCGGTTGACCAGCTTTTTGATCCTGTTTTTATTCTATGCCGGATATATAGCACTTTGGGCCGCGATTGACGATGATGATACCGCGGCTGATCTGACCTCTATTTTGGCACTTGTAGGCTTGGTATTTGCCCTGCTGAGTCGCTACGCGGTGTTGTTTTGGAACCAGGGCCTGCATCAGGGGACGACGGTCACTTTTGTAGATGGCGCGAAGCAAGAGAACATTTCGAATGTATTTTTTAAGCCGCTCTTGCTGTCGATGGTGGGGTTTGGCCTGTTGTTTCTGACACTGTTGCTAATTGGTACACGTTCTGAATTGCGGGCGCGGCGGCTTAAGGTTTTGGAAGCGCGGGAGCGGATGCAATGATACCAGATTTAGGAAAATATGCTGTTGAAGTGATGGGCGCATATGGGATGAGTTTTTTGGCCTTGGTGCTTGTATGTTTTGTCTACATCCGGCGCAGTCGATCCGTGAAACGTGCGCTAATCGCTGCGGAGGCGGGCAAAGGTGCGTAAACTACTTCTTGGCTTGCCAATATTGTTGTTTACAATTTTTGCGGGTCTTGCCTTTGTTGGTATGCAGCGTGAAGATCCCAATGCATTGCCCAGCATGGCTACAGGACAATCTGCCCCAAAGGTGCAATTGCAGCCACTTGAGGGAAATGTGCCCTTCGCGCAAAATGATCTATCAAGTGGGGGGGTGAAGCTGGTGAACTTTTGGGCCAGCTGGTGTGCGCCGTGCCGAGCGGAGCATCCGACATTGATCGATCTGTCTCAACAAGGCATTCCGGTTTATGGGGTTAATTACAAGGATGATCCGGCAAACGCCATTGCGTTTTTGAATGAATTGGGAAACCCCTATACCTTGGCCGGTTCTGATCCAGAAGCTAGAATGGCGTTGGATTGGGGCGTTTATGGCCTGCCTGAGACTTTTATTTTGGGACCGGACGGCACTGTTTTGCTGCGTGTGACGGGGCCTTTGACCCAACGAAATTTAAAAACTCGGGTTTTGCCTGCTATAAAAGAGGCAGGGCTGAGTTTTCCGTAATTTGATATCTACTGAGATAGAAACGTGAGAAAGGCCCCGGTTCCCCGAGGCCTTTTTATATGTTCACGATTTAGATTCGGTCGCGAGGTTGCGCAGTACGTAATGCAGCACGCCGCCGTTTTCGATATAATCGATCTCAACTTCGGTATCTATCCGACATTTCAGGGTGATATTGTACACAGATCCATCCGCCATTGTGATCTCCGCTGGCACCTCTTGCAACGGTTTAACGCCTTCAAGACCCATTATTGAGATGGTTTCATCACCCTTCAGGCCAAGTGTTTTACGGCTATCGCCGTCGGTGAACTCAAATGGGATGACGCCCATGCCGACAAGGTTTGAGCGGTGGATCCGCTCAAAGCTCTCAGCGATGACAGCTTTCACACCCAAAAGCGCTGTGCCTTTGGCCGCCCAATCACGGCTGGAGCCTGCTCCATATTGTTCACCCCCAAAGATCACCATGGGGGTGCCTTCGGCTTGATAGGCCATAGCGGCATCATAAATTGCCATTTGACTGCCATTCGGCCCCAATGTGTAGCCGCCTTCAACCCCGTCGAGCATCTCGTTCTTGATGCGGATGTTGGCGAATGTGCCCCGCATCATCACTTCGTGGTTTCCACGACGTGAGCCGTAGGAGTTAAAGTCCCGCGGGCTTACTTGGTGGTTAATCAAATATTGTCCAGCAGGAGTGGTCTCTTTAAACGAGCCTGCCGGAGAAATATGGTCGGTGGTGATCATATCGCCTAAGATGGCCATAACTTTGGCATTCTTAAGATTTGCGATCTTATGAGTTTCCATGGTAATATCTTGAAAATAAGGAGGATTTTGTACATAGGTAGAGGAAGTAGGCCAATCGTAGGTTTTTTGATTGGTGACTTCAACGGCCTGCCATTTCTCGTCGCCTTTGAACACATCGGCATATTTTGACAAGAAGGCTTCACGGGTCACGGTGGCTTTAACTATTTCAGCGACTTCCTGCGTGGTAGGCCAGATATCTTTCAAATAGACGTCATTTCCATCACGGTCTTGGCCGATCACATCGCTGGCCAAATTAATATCCAAAGTCCCAGCCAGAGCATAGGCAACAACCAGAGGAGGAGAGGCCAGATAGTTGGCGCGTACATCGGGAGAGATGCGGCCCTCGAAGTTGCGGTTGCCGGACAATACCGCCGTTGCCACGAGATCGCCTTCAGAGATTGCGGCTGAAATTTCAGACTGAAGCGGGCCGGAGTTACCTATGCAGGTAGCGCAGCCGTAACCGACAAGATTGAACCCAACCGCGTCTAGATCTTTTTGCAGATCAGCCGCCTCGAGATATGCTGATACCACTTGTGAGCCCGGGGCCAGCGATGTCTTTACCCAAGGCTTCCGGTTCATGCCCAAAGCTGCGGCTTTGCGAGCTACAAGGCCCGCACCGATCATTACATAGGGATTGGATGTATTGGTGCAGGATGTGATGGAGGCAATCACAACTTTGCCTGATTCCATCGTGTAGTCTTCGCCTGCGACCGCCACTTCTTTGCCCATTGGACGTTTGAAGGTTTCTTCCATCTCACGACGGAAAGCATTTTGGCCTTCGGTTAAAGCTACGAAATCTTGCGGCCGTTTCGGGCCTGAGATTGCTGGCACGATTGTGCCCATGTCGAGGTGCAAGGTGTCTGTATAGATAGGAGCGTAGTCATCGCCGCGCCAGAATCCGTTTTCCTTAGCGTAGGCTTCCACCAAGGCTATGCGCGCTTCGTCACGACCCGTAGCATGTAGGTAGCGAATGGTTTCATCGTCAATCGGAAAAAAGCCGCAAGTTGCACCATACTCTGGAGCCATATTGGCAATTGTTGCGCGGTCCGCGAGGGGTAAGTAATCGAGGCCTGCACCATAGAATTCAACGAATTTTCCAACAACGCCACGGGTTCGCAGCAATTCAACAACTTTGAGAACCAAATCGGTACCGGTTGTGCCTTCCAGCATGGCGCCAGTCAATTCAAAGCCCACGACTTCTGGGATCAGCATTGAAATAGGTTGGCCCAACATGGCCGCTTCAGCTTCAATCCCGCCAACGCCCCAACCTAAAACAGCTGCACCATTTACCATTGTGGTATGGCTGTCTGTACCGACCAAAGTATCAGGGTAGGCCACTTGCTCGCCATGCTGGTCAATGTCGGTCCAAACGGTTTGCGACAAATACTCAAGGTTCACCTGATGACAAATACCAGTTCCTGGAGGCACAACCCTGAAGTTGTTAAAGGCGGATTGGCCCCACTTCAGGAAGGTATACCGTTCCATGTTACGCTCATATTCGCGGTCGACATTCATCTGAAATGCGCGCGGCGTGCCGAATTCATCAATCATGACAGAGTGGTCGATGACCAGATCGACAGGGTTAAGTGGATTAATTTTTTCAGGATCACCACCCAAAGCCACAATACCATCTCGCATAGCAGCCAAATCAACTACAGCGGGCACTCCTGTGAAATCCTGCATCAGTACACGTGCAGGACGGTAAGCAATCTCACGCGGATTTTTTCCACCCTGTATTCCCCATTCGGCGAAGGCTTTTATGTCGTCGACTGAAACAGTTTTACCATCTTCGAACCGAAGCATATTTTCCAGCACCACTTTTAGGGCTGCAGGCAGGCGTGAGAAATCACCTAAGCCCGCAGTTTGTGCTGCTGCTATAGAATAATAAGAGATTTTTGCATCACCTACTGTTAGGGTGCGGCGCGTTTTAGCGCTATCGTGCCCAACTACTACTGTCATGATATATCTCCATATTTAAAACGATATTTAGTGGCTTCTAACAGTAGGCATACCTAGGGTTCAAGGGGATGAATGGCTTTAAGCATACAATCGTATACTGAAATATTAATAATTGTAACACTTATGCAAAATTGATAGATTAGTCAGTCTGAATGTAATTTTTTATTGTGAATAAAACAACCAGAGAAAGACATTCATGCTTGTAGCTATAGTCACGATTTTTGCTTGGTTTTCATATTATGTGTAGTTTTTTCTTATGCCCAAGATCGGCCTGTTGTAGTTGAGCTATCCCCCCAGCTTATGGTTCATGGTGCTGAATATGCGATGGGAAGCCGCCGCATTGATGTGTCTGCCTTGATCCGAACGCCTTCAGTAAAATATGTCGTGATGAGGTTGTCGACCAAGAGGTCCGGTACAACATTAATTGTCACATTAAACGATTCTAAAATTTATAGCGGGTATGACACCCACTTAGTATCCGTTTCACCACACGACAATGTTGAAATTCTAAGTGGTGAAAATGAAGTTAAAACGTTGAGTTACGCCAATGTGGTAACTCATCGGTGCGGCATAGGTATTTCGGGTGGGCAGGGGACAGCGAGGTTGCAAGTGTATCGTCGCAGCTTTGGGAACCAGGCTATATTGGTTTAGCTTAAGGGACACGATAAAATTATAGCTGCGACTTGGATACAATAACTGCAATAAAATTGTTCACGCCTGCATTAGGATTGAGGTGAATGTTTCCAGCGTCGGTGTATCCAGAACCAATTGCCTGGATCCTTTGTAATACGGTCTTCTAGAGATTTAGTCGCTTCTTGGGTCATCGTGAGTGGATCGCTATGATCTATTGGCACCCCAATTTCTACGCGAAAGCTCTCACTGTCTGGATTACGCATTGAAAAATATGGCAAAAACAGTGCATTAGATTTGAGCGCAAAGTTGGCCGCAGTGAGGGAAGTGCAGGCAGGTTTTCCCATGAAGTTGATGAATTTACCATTGCTGACCGCTAGATCAATCAAAAGCACTAAGGCGGATCCTGTTTTTAAGGCCTTAAAAAATCCTAGAGTTCCTTTGGGGTGTGCCTCAAATACCGGTCCCGATCTTCCATCTATGTCCAACATATTTTTATAGTTTATGTCAAAATAAGGGTTTGCCATTCGCCTGACCATGCCTCCAACCTTAATTCCGCGCTGGAATAGAGCTGCACGAAATGCTTCATGATTGCCAAAATGACCTGAATAAAACATGATTGGGCGCCCGATGGCGTGTGCCTTGAGAACTTCTTCTAAGCCTTCGCCCCAAAGTTCAACCTCTTGATTATTGACTATAAAGGCGGCAGGGTAGACGTTTTCTATAAATGTGCGGCCTGCATTGTCGAGCACTTGATCCGCTATCTCTGTTTTGCGCTCCTGCACCATATTAGGATAGATTAGGTTGAGGTTGTTCATTATCCGTTTGCGATAGCCGATAATATTGCCCATAAATCCGCGGAGGCTGGCGCCCATTAGCCGGTTGCGGCTTTGGTATGGCAGAAGCTTCATAAGAGCAAATACCCCCATGATAGTTTTATTCTCCAGCCATTGCCTCTTTGTGCCTCTGCGTTGCATAGAATTAGCCATGGAATTTCTGTGCCTGAGTTAGTCTTTCACTATACCAAACATATAAGCCCGCCCCCACAATTACAATTGCGCCCAAAAGGGTAATCAGGTCTGGGATTTCATCAAACAGCGTAAACCTAAAGATGATTGCAAACAATAGCCCGGCGTAGCCATAGGGGGCGATGTCGCTGGCGGAAGCGGCGCAGATCATCAACAGATGGCCCAATATTCCAAAGGCCACCAGCGCTGCAATCACTGGCACCTCGTTTAAGGCGATGGGTTGCCAGAAGAATGGCACCACCATCGATGAAAAGCACATACCAAAAAAAACCTTGCAAAAACAGCGATACCCACCGCCCATCACTGCGCACAAAGCGGGTGGCGAGGGCGTAGATGGTAAAGCCCATAGCGCCCAAGAACGGAAACAGCGAGGTTGTAATCATCACAGATGTTCCGGGTTTTATAATCAGCATGGCCCCGATAAAGGCCGCTGCAATCCCCATGATGCGGCGGCGCCCGATCTTTTCTCCCAATACCAAAACCGCGCCCAATGTGGCCATCACAGGCCCCAGTTGGATCAGTGCCGTGGCGTCGGCCAGAGGCATGTAGATGATCGCTAAGAAAAACAGATAGCTGCTGGTTGTCGTGGTAAAGCCGCGCAACACATGTAACTCGATGTAACTGCTCACAAACAATGTATGCCTAGTTAAAATCAGCCCGGCGCCTACCAGAATGGCCTGTGAGACGAACCTGAGCCAAATGATTTTCGCCACAGGGATTCATAGTTCAACGGTTTTTGCCATGACATCCATTGAGGCCATGCAAAGCACCCCCGCAACCATAAGCGCGGCGCCTTTTTGAGCTGCGGTTAATCTCAAATGGGTGCTTGGGGTATGCCCACACCGATCATGCTGTCGCGCGTCACCCATTGTGCCAGTTCATTTTCCAATAAGCCCCTGGCTTGCGCGGGCTGCGCTGGCAAAACAATATAGCGCATATCTGCGGTGCTGTCATGCACGCGTACTTGCACATCTTGTGCAATATCAACACCAAACTCTGACAAGACCTTGCGCGGTTCAATCACTGTGCGTGATCTGTAGGCGCGGGATTTATACCAATCGGGCGGCAGTCCTAAAAGATTGCGCGGGTAACAAGAACATAGGGTACAAACAACCACATTATGCACTGAGGCGGTATTTTCGACGGCAATCAGATGCATCGGCCCTATGTCAAACCCCATATCCCGCGAGGCTTGGGCTGCATCGGCCAAGAGTGCTGATTTGAACTCTGGATTGCACCAAGCACGAGCTACAACTTTCGCTCCATTGGCTGGGCTGCGCGCGTCCATTGTGTTTATCTGATCGTGAACTTGTACCGCGGTGATATGGCCTTTCTCGATCAAGAGTTCGCGCACAGCGATTTCCAACACCTGCCAATAGCTCAACGCAGTATCATCATCTTTGCGGTAGGGATGACCTGAGGGCGACAGCGTGTCGTGGTCGTGATGGTCATGTGGCATTATGCAGGCTCCAACCAGTGGGCGTAAATTTCAGCTTCGATGACATCATCGGGCGTCTCGGCCGCATCACCCCAGACTTCCGACATAGTAAAGCGTACCCTCACCAAGTTGCGCTCCTGCGGTGGCAGGCGGTAGGCGTTTTGCTCTGGGTTGTTGAACAGGCCAATGTCACGCTCCACTTCCCCAACCTTGCCACGCAGATAGGCTGGGGTTCGGATATGGCCCGGAGGCCAATTATTATGTACCCGCACTTTCACGTAGCATCCCCATAAGTCGCACCACGTGCCTTCACCTGCGCCATTTTATCGGCCAGCTCGGCTGTGGAAAACGCACCGGCTTCAACCATATTTTGGCTCACAGATGCGATCCAGCGTTCATAATAAGTCATGGTTTCATAGGATTCTTTGCCCATATCTTCTAAAACGCGGCGCAGGCTGTCGGTGTTCATCAAACCCACCGAAGACGCCAGTACCATAAGCGCATCCACACGTTTTTCCCATAGGGCGAAGTCATGTTGGTCATGGTTGATATGACCGGCCGGGTCGCCACCCATATCGTGCCATCTTTTTCCAAAAAATTCTGCCATAGGCTGAAATTAAACCTGAGTTCTGAGTTTGTCCAGCGCCAGTTACAGGTGTTAATTTAATAAAATTGGGTCAAATAAATTCATTCAAACCCCTCTCCTACAGTGTGCTTGAGAGGTGCCATGTTTTGTTACGCGTCGAAAACGCGCTTGAAAATCGTGCCTACATGTTTGGTGTGATAGGTCAGATCAAATTTATCTTCGATCTCGCCGACAGACATAACCGCCATGACTTCAGGATCCGCTTTGAGCTCCGTCAAGAAATCAGCACCTTGCTCCCAAACCCTCATCGCGTTGCGTTGAACTAAACGATAGCTGTCCTCGCGACTGACGCCTTTTTGAGTGAGGGCCAGCAAAACTCGCTGCGAATGCACAAGGCCTCGAAACTTGTTCATATTTGCAATCATATTATCAGGATAAATTACCAGCTTGTCGATTACACCGGTCAGGCGCGCCAAGGCAAAATCGAGTGTGATGGTCGCATCTGGGCCGATGGCGCGCTCAACTGAGCTGTGGGAGATGTCCCGCTCATGCCAAAGCGCCACATTTTCCATGGCAGGCACGACGCACATGCGTACAATACGCGCCAAGCCAGTGAGGTTTTCTGTCAAAATGGGGTTGCGTTTGTGCGGCATGGCGGAGCTGCCTTTTTGACCTTTTGAGAAGAACTCTTCTGCCTCTAAAACCTCAGTACGCTGCATATGACGAATCTCGATTGAGACATTCTCAATTGAGCTGGCCACAACGCCCAAAGTCGCAAAAAATGCGGCGTGGCGATCACGTGGGATCACTTGCGTACTGATAGGCTCGGGGCTGAGGCCCAATTGCTCGCAGACATGCTCCTCAACAGAGGGATCAATATTTGCAAATGTGCCCACAGCGCCGGAAATGGCGCCGGTGGCAATCTCAGCTCGCGCTGTGCGCATTCGGGTCAAATTGCGGTCCATTTCGGCATAGAAGCGTGCGAAGGTCAGGCCCATGGTCACGGGTTCTGCGTGGATGCCATGGCTGCGGCCGATGCGGATGGTGTCCTTATGCTCAAGTGCGCGACGCTTCAGGGAAGTCAACAAAGCTTTAAGATCGGCAATCAGGATATCCGCGGCGCGGGTCAGTTGTACGTTGAGGGTGGTGTCCAAAACGTCGGAGCTAGTCATGCCCTGATGCACAAAACGCGCATCGTCGCTACCGATAATGTCGGCCAAATGAGTTAGAAACGCGATAACGTCATGTTTTGTAACCGCTTCGATTGCATCAATCTTCGCCACGTCAAACTCCACATCTTTGGCCTTCCAAACCGCATCCGCGTTGGCCTGTGGAATCACCCCAAGTTTGGCCTGCGCGTCACAGGCATGGGCTTCAATCTCATACCAAATGCGAAATTTGGTTTTAGCGGACCAGATGTCAACCATTTCAGGGCGAGAATAACGTTCGATCATGGGATCAAGGCCTTTTGGATTGGGGAGCGATTGCTCGCCTCATAGACTGCTGGGCCTTGAGGTTCAAGCGCATGGGGGTAGCTGGAGGTGATCAATCTGTATTCGAAAACCCGGAATGATTGAGACCCGTTTGATTTGTGCTATAACAGCATTTAGAAGGTGCGGCCGTGGGTTTTAAGGATTTTGAGAGAGGGTGTAGACAAGTGAGTTCTCAGGGCAATCATCAGAGGCCTGCGTCTCTGAAGCTAGAAGACTTCACGGGCTGTCTTTGGGCCATTTCTCGCCAAATTATAGACTATACCGAAGACGCCAAGCTTACATTTACGGGGCGCTGCGAAATTTTGGATGGCTGGTATCATGAGACTGGGCAGATGGTGCTGGCGGATGGGAAAATCCTTTCCAGTGCCCGCCGTTATCGCTGGAAGGCCTGCGCCGGCGGGGTGGATGTGCATTTTGACGATGGGCGGTTTTTTCACCTGATTGATCTGTCCACTGTAGCACCAAAGGCCACCCATTTTTGCGATCCTGACGATTATGCTGTGTCCTATAATTTTACCCAGTGGCCGGTCTGGACAACCCTGTGGCGGGTAAACGGTATTCGAAAAAACTACGAAATGCACAGCAGTTACCGCAAACTTGCGCTTTGAGTGCTTGCAACAACCTATCCACAAAGGCTAAACATAGCAGATAAAGTTAACTAAGGGGCTTCAAACATGACCACCACCACACATAATAGCGTTCTCGCGGAAGCCATTTTGCCTCTGAACGGTCAGGCGATGCGGGTCAAACAGATCATTTTGGTTATTGCTGGCATTGCCGCCTTGGCCTTGGCTGCCAAGATAAAAATTCCAATGATCCCGGTTCCGATGACCATGGGCACCTTCGCCGTGCTGAGCATTGGGGCGGCTTATGGCATGCGTTTGGGTTTGGCTACTATCATCGGCTATATGCTGATTGGGGCTTTGGGCTTTGACGTTTTTGCAGGCTCCAGCGCTGAGGTCTTCGGCATGACCTATATGATGGGCGGCACAGGCGGATATTTGGTGGGTTACGTTCTTGCCGTTTTGGCGTTGGGCTATGCAGCCCGCCAGGGCTGGGACCGCTCCATTGGCAAAATGGCTCTGGCGATGGTTTTGGGCAACATCCTGATCTACGTGCCGGGTTTGATATGGTTGGCTGTGCTGTATGGCATGGACGCGCCAATCTTTGCTTGGGGCCTGCACCCATTTCTTTTGGGCGATCTGGTCAAACTGGCCTTGGCCGCTTTGGTTTTGCCTGCTGTTTGGAGACTAGTAGGCGCCGTGCGCAAATAACTCTAAGAGCACTTCCTAGTTCAAAAAGGCGCAACTTCGGTTGGGACTTTTTTTATTTGTTTGCTTTTTATAAATATGAGATCACCACCCCATCAAGGCCGCATCAAACTCGTAGGTGGTGAGGTTTTCAAAGCCGTCTTCGGTGATCAATACTTGGTCTTCCAATTTAATTGAAAAATCTCCACCCTCTGAAGACACCAGCGCCTCGACGCAGAGGACCATGCCGGCCTCAAGCTCATATTCAAAGGCGCCATCGACCAATTGGTCGTGGTAGGCTATCAGTGGCCATTCATCGCACAGGCCCACCCCATGCATCATGCAGCCATATTTTTGCACCTGATAATGATCGTGCAAGAGATGACCGTTTTCCGACAGGCTGCGCATCGACACGCCGGGGGCCAGCATTTGCATATTGGTGTGGATATGCTCATGCGCGTGTTGCATGGCCGATATCATATCTGGGGGCGGGGCCTGATCGCCGATCCACCAGCTGCGCGAGATGTCCACGCAGATGCCATAGCTGCCGATCAAATCTGTGTCAAAGCTGACGATTTCATTGTTTTGCACGAACCTTGGACCACATTCCTGAAACCAAGGGTTGGTGCGCGGCCCTGAGGCCAGAAGCCGGGTCTCAATCCATTCGCCGCCGCGCCGGATATTTTCCGCATGCAGCACCGCCCAGATATCATTCTCGCTCATCTGACCTGTGGGCACGCCTGTGCGGGCGGCCACCTCCATGGCGCGCACCGCGGTTTCGCAGGCATGGCTTGCGCAGCGCATGGCCTTGATTTCGTCTGGTCCTTTGACGACACGGGCTTTCTCGGTCAGCTCTTCGCCTTCCATTACCTTAAAACCAAACTTTTCAAGTGCGCGCAGGCCGACTATCATGATCTTATCCACTGCTAGTCGCATATTCCCACTGCCATGTTCGCGCACCAAATCAAGCACCTCTTGGCTGAATTTCTTTGCCGCCAGATGGGCCATGTCGCCACGGTCAAAGTAGAAAAAATCTGCGCCTGAGCGATGTTCGCGTACTAGTGGATTGAATTGTGACAAGAAGGGCGAGTTTTTATAGTCCCACATCACCATATAGCCATCAGCGCAGACGATCAGAGCGCGGAATGGGTTATGGGTGTTCCAGAGCTGCATGTTGGTGCTGTCGGTGGCGTATCGGATGTTGAGCGGATCAAACACCACTAGCGCGCCGTAGTCGCGGGCATTTATGCCCTGCACCAGTCTTTGGTGGCGAAACCGCCGCATTTTTTGTAAATCGGGTAGCTCCAGCCCAGCGTTGGCCCACTCATCGAAGGCCAGCCTTGTGGGACCGACTTCCACCCGGTCCATATCATTTGGGGTGTTGTCTCCGATCGTGGCACCTTTGGTGGGATCAATTTTTCTGTTCTCGTGGAAATGTTGGTTCATGGTTAGCCTCACTGTACTTCTGAAGATTGCGTTTGCGGATGCGCTGTGTCAGGCTAGTTTGCGACATTTATTTTCAAATATTCACTCCTGTGAGCTGCGTAATATGCCGGAAATTTTGCAAACGCGTATTCCCTATGACGTGAGCACCAAGAAGAATTTACCAGGAATCGCCCCCTTGGCGGCGGATGGTTGGTTGGTTGAGGATGAGGCTTTTGCCGGTCAAATGGGTGAACGGGATCGCCTGATATCAGTTATGCCTGAGAGGGTGTTTGCAGATGCAGGGGCCGCACCCGAAGCCAAGCAGGAGGTTTTAGACGAGGTTCTCGGACTATTGCGCAGTCGTCCATCCTATAAGGTTAATCCAAGGGAGGTCATCCGGCCTGATGGTGTGTTGGTGCCTTTGGATGGTGATCCTTTGCTGAACGCGGCGCAATTGGTGCAGGAGGATCTCTGTTTGCATGAAAAGCGTGGGGGCGAGCATGTGCTGACTGCTGCGGTCTTATGCTTTCCCGCCAGCTGGAGGTTAGACGAGAAGGTGGGCCGCCCGTTGGGCGCGGTGCATGCGACGGTAGATGAATACACCGCAGATATCGGCAAGCGGGTTCAAAGGCTGTTTGACGGAATCCAACCTGGCCGCCCGGTGTGGCGTTTTAATCTACTACAATACGTGCGCCCAGACCTGTTCCAACCTCGCAGCGAGAAGGAAGCACGGAGCGCCGATGAAGACTATGGCAGTGGCGCCTATACCCGCACCGAACACCAATCCTTGGTACGTATGCCCAAATCAGGTGCGGTTTTGTTCGCAATTCATACATATGTGGTCAAACAGGATGATAAGTTGGGTCAAGGTGGCGGTGCCTAAAGTCTCAGGATTAAGTCATAAAAAAACGCCCATTTTGGACGCCTTT
>Ga0302138_10001131_pt1 | contig 13062 bp, 27 predicted proteins | sample CBN3_321_MG_FD_203110 | JGI IMG/M metagenome (GOLD analysis project Ga0302138, IMG submission 203110) | Marine microbial communities from Western Arctic Ocean, Canada - CBN3_surface | ecosystem: Environmental > Aquatic > Marine > Oceanic | place: Canada: Western Arctic Ocean | collected 2017-09-15 | reverse complement strand
AGAAAAAGGGGCGCAATGCCCCTTCTTCTTTAAACAATTCGGTTGTTAGATTTCAACACCAAACGAGAATGCGTAATAGTTAGAACCTGTTAAAAGGTCTTCACCTACAAGCAATCCCAACGATACGTTATCATCAACAGATTTTGAGAACCTGATAGCAATTGAATCTTCAACCGCTCCAAATACCTCTGTACCATTTCCTTCAAAATCATATGCAATCAATTCAACATCTACTACTGTAATAAATGGTACTGCATAGATTACTTCGATAGTTGAAACATCAGATGATTCTACGTTGTAATAGTTTACAGTCAATCCATTTGCGAATGATAGTCCGTACATGATTTCTTTAAAGTCAAATGCAGAACCTTGATAGTCATATTGGATATAACCTACATCGATGTCTACAACACCTTCTATAAGAGCAGTACTATAACCTGCATAGTAATCAATCTCTCTATCTACATCTCCTCCGAAGTCAATATCTGATGTCCATACACCAGCATAAAAGCCTGAGTCATGTTCATAGTCGATACCAACTTGGAACGCCATGTCTGCGCCTTGGCCCATAGAGCGCCAGATGTAATCGTTGGTTGCTGTTACCGAACCGGTGAATCCTGCGAATGCAGATGTTGTTGTTAGCATTAAGGCTAATGCTGTTAAAAAGTGTTTCATTTTATTTCCTTACTTCATTAATATAATCCTACCTAAGTAGGGGTTAACTAGACTGCCACCATTGGCAATCTCATATTAGTCGTTTCCGACCAAATTCTTTATTATTCTACAGAGTGTAGAGTTTCGGTTGTGACGGTATCATTATAATCACCATCGCTGAAATGCCGAACGGCTGTTTCTTTATATAACAAACCATTAGTTACTCGATAAGAAACAACTTCCTTACGAAATACTCCATCCATTTTATCTAGTGACGTTCTGAATGGTCCTTCGTTTAATGCATCAAAGTGTTTGTTTGCTCTATCTAATATGACTCTTTTCGACATTGTAAGTGTCTCAACGTTACTTCCTTTATAATCCATAATCTATTCTCCTTCATCACTGATAATTTCAGTTTGTTCGTGTGTTGATAATATTAAGCTTGAATTGCCAAGCTGATGATCTGTAACTGCGATTGCAGCGTACACAGCATTATTTGCGGAATCTATAGTGAGAGATTCTGGCATAGGCAATGGCTGTGTGTTTGCACTACCTGCTACAGCGGTACCTGCTAAAGAACCTTCTTTACCGCTAGCAAATCGGGCATTCTCAATCCATGCTGGATTGTTTGCTACTACATCGTCAAATACTATTTTAACATGATCGTGAAATGCTGTACCTGGCCCTTGTGTTTGAAAGTCCCAAGTAACAAAATTTGCTTCATTCCAAAACGCTTCTCTTGCTGTATGGTAATCGTCATGATACATAAACGATTTGCTGCCTGCTTGATTTCTACCTATTAGTATCATGTGGCCTTCGAAATGAGTTCCATTTACAAAACCGCTAGAAATCGTTAATGCGTATCCATCTTCAGAACATACAAAGACAACTCCGTTCGCAACATTAAGAAATTCCTGAAAGCATGTTTTAATATAAACTTTCTTTTCTTCGTTAGTACCTGTTACCACAGGAGTTATTTCCCAAGGATAAGAACCTGCGTTCATATTATCAATACAGTCGTTAAACATACGATCAAACTCTACATCGTTGATCTCTGTTATCATATCATATCTAATTGTCATTTTATAATCCTATTATGCCCAGAATCCTGAAGTGTTACCGTAGCCGTCCATCATCTGTGACGCTGGGATACTTTTAATCCACAGTGTGGAACCGCCGCTATATGATCTGTAAAATGTGTTGTAGTAGTGAGTGGTATTGCCGACTCTTACATAAGTAAACCAATTAGAAGCCCTGTTGCCTTGGAATCGTATTGCCATAGAATAACTGGTGCTTCCTTTAATAGTTACGCGAACAGTCTGAATCGAATACACCTGCGCACCACGGTGATAGGCGCCGCCGCCGGAGATACTTCCAAAAGCGGGGGCGACAGAATAACCATAGTTAGTATACTGATAATTTGCCTCATCAATAACGAACGAGTTATTACTTGCACCATACCATTCATTAAACCCCATGCTTACGCCAGAGGCTTTGCCAATTAGACCGCGGACATCTGCATCGTTAATACCTACGCTACCGCCGCTTGGGCCGCCAGCTTCTACATGCATAGCGTTTAGGGATATTGCTCCGGATGTTGGTAATGCCATTATACTTACTCTCTATTAATAAACTATATAAACTATTTATTAGTCTACTAAAAGCTGGATGATACCAGTATCCCAGTTATTTGAAACGTCTTCAGCATAAAACTGATTCTTTCCTTCTAACCTTCGAGTCTGAACTAACGTGTTTCCTTCATAAAGATCAACGACATATACGTCACCATCCATACGAACTACACTTCTTCTATTATTCTCCATTTTCTTTCTCCCATTTTTCTATATCTTGTTGTGTGACTGGTAGACCGTGATCTGTATATCCTACCACGACGTCTTCCTTTCCAAGATCAAACACCACATAAGCGCCTGCAGCTGCAAAGATAACCGCCCACATAGCTACACCAATCCATACTAATGCCTGTATAGCCTTTTCGTTTAGGTTATCTAAGAAGTCGTCTAACTTCATCACGCTGGTATCTCAGCTTTACGTCTAACTAATTCATTACGTAATTTTTGTTTAGCCTTCGGCGTTGTACCGCTTCTACTATACATTTCAACGATTTCAGTTAACGGCGCAGACTGCATAGGAAATCTTTTTACTGTTCTCTTTCCAGTTGTTCGATCTACTGTTACATTATCTGGCTTTATTTTAATTGGCATCCAATTTCTCCATTGCTTGTACTATACGATCAACTTCAGGATCATTCACATGACCATATATTCCGACGTCAGCGTTTCTGTACTCTGTTAAAAAATCAAGAGGTGGCTCGCAAAAGTCTTGAGTCTCTCTATCCATAAAGGCTACTTCCCATAGCCCACCTTTGTATCCATAAGAACCTGTAAATTGTACTACGGATACTATATAATTATCAAAATCAAACTGCATACGATATCCATCATAATGTTCGATCTTTTCAGGCCACTTCATAGGTACTTAACACCAAGCCAGTTAGCAACCTTAGTTTTTAACCAAGATTTGTTTTCCATTCTAAGACTGATTCCTGTATCGTCTATCCTTGCCGCCTCATCACCGTCTGAATTATTCACAGTAATATATGAATTCACAGTTCCACTTGCCCAAACAGCGTCTAGTGCGAACCCTGTGTACGGAGTACTCAATGAGCTTAAGACAGCCTTAGGAACATCTAAGTTAAGACCTAGTTGTTGTGTAAGCGGGAATTGTAAATCAAGATGCTGCTGATACATAACCTATCGCCCATCCAACCACAGTGTCCAACCGAAAACTTCTCCAAGCTTCTTTATCAATTGCCCAAGCCGCGAAGTGTTCTGTATCTAAATCAATATCCTTCACCATTGGTTTAACACCAGCATCGACCAATGTTTGCTCATTGATAGTACAAGGCATAACACGAATCTCGTCCGTACCAATCTTTTTAAATGTTACTGTCACTACACCTGATTTAAGTGCGTTGAGTAGATTTGACTTTTCTGCTGTTTCCATAATATATATTCCTAATTATTGTATTGAGTGTTTATTATAACATACTTCTTATCATATGTCAATAGTTTATTTTACAATGGCGCGGCTGAAGAGATTCGAACTCCTGACCTTCGGTTTCGTAGACCGACGTTCTATCCAACTGAACTACAGCCGCCTGTTAAAATGCGTAGGATAATAAATTGAATTTAGACATTATTGGTCCAAACTCTTTTATTAAACCGGTTACTAAGATAAAGAACGAAACACCGTTTAATAGTATTAACGCTCTATCTTCCCATAATAATGATACCCATAACCAAAGACAAATTCCAATCGTTCCAAAGACCATATCTATATCTCTGAATTCTGGTCCTGAAGCTCGAGCTATAATAGCGATCAACACCATAATAGATGCAGACCACTTAACATACCAATCGAGTTTCTTTTTGCCTTTGTTTAATGTACGTATCATAATGTTTTTAATATCTCAAGTGTATCTTTATAATTGTTAACTCTATAAGTCTTACCAAGTTTGCCAAGATCAATGACTAACGCAAGTGGATAATCGTTTCCGCCATATTCCATTCTATCTCCAAAGAAGTGAATGTTTTTGTACTTGCCTTTTAAAGCATCTGCAGCCTGAGACTTGTTGTTTCCACGTGGAGAAATATCAATACTAATTTCGCCACCTACGCTTGCATGTAAATCTTTAAACTTGCGATTAATTTGGTCGGCAATATCTGCTCTTTCTTTTACCATGCAATCCCATTCAAAATAATCTTTGCGTTGTTGATCTGTAGCAGCTCTTCCAACTACTGAAAAATTAACCATTCCAGTTCTTCGTTCAATATGATCACCAGCTTTCTTTCCAGGGTAATTGCTTTTATCAGCAATGTTTGTAAGCCAATGTTGAGTATCATATTCTAATTTAAAATCTTTCTTACTTACGTTTCGATTACCTTCCCAGTATTCATTTCCGTTACACTGCCATATACCTTTAACTAATCCATAGACAGTTGGTCCTACTTGTTCAAAAGTCTTTTGGCGATCAGAACCTGTAATAAGATATACATCGTTCTCTTTACAGAAATTAACAAACACCTCTTGAAACTCTTCGTTCATACGCGTTCGCGAATCCGTTATAGTTCCGTCCACATCAAATAGATATACGTCGTCAATCAATTTAAATAATCCTTAATCTCAGGCTTGTGTATTTCACGCCTATGTTCTGGAGTCATATGAACCCAATCAGAGTAGTCTTTAAGCATACGAGTATATGTAACGTCCTCTTGTGCAATTGCCTGAAGTCTTTTCCTTTCTTCTGAACCTTTAGTAAAAGCTCTATGGTCATCAGAGTAATTATAATACCAATCGTGAGATTCAAGATCTTTAAAGTATTGTGCTACGTCCATTGAGATATCTCCCCTTTTCAATATTAAGCTCTTTAATGAGTTGGTCAATACGAACATACGCTGCATACTTTTGAGCTTGCTCTTCAGCAACTTGCATTCTAAGTAATGCGATTTCTTCCTTATATTCTAATATCATTTTGAAGTCATCTTCTTTCTTATACATTATTCAGGTACCGGTCTTAGTTTGTGTTTCGCGTAACCGAGCTTCGCAGCCTGTTTACGATCTTTGTGTGTAGCAGGTTTATTGAACTTATTAATGTTCTTCGCTACTGGATTTAATTTCATTTTTGCCATTTCTTCTAAACCTTTTATTATAACCTTTCTTAATACTTTTGGTAACACCTGAGTTAGTCAAGTATATATACCATTTTCTTGCTGAGGTTAATGCATCGTATTCAGCACCACCTTTCATCTTAATCTTAGGGTTCTTTTTCATGTTACCTCCAATTAAATTTTAGTTTACGATCTGCATCGGCCAGTCTCCTGGGCACCATTCATTCAATTATTTATAGTAGAGAATGAAATCTACTGCTCCGAGTGCACCACCTATTGATAAAGACAATAGGACCTATGTTGGTGTGCCGTACAGGAATCGAACCTGTAACCTACGGTTTAGAAAACCGTTGCTCTATCCGATTGAGCTAACAGCACTAAATTCTTTATAGTACCTACGCAAAGTATTTTGAGTTAGGCGTAGTATCCTCTTCTTCCGTAACTGTCACTGCAATTCTTAGCGGAGGATTTTTATCCATTGCATGCTTTTTAATATACAATGTTGGAATGTCCTCTTGCGTAATTGCCGCATCTTCAGTATCCATAACTTGTGCATACACATGCGTATTCTTTGTTGATTTAGTTAACTGCATTACTACATTTATCATTCACCAAGTTCCTCCATAAATTTCGCTACCAATTTGTACTGTAACTTTCGAGCTTCCTTTTCCCAAGGTTGATCTGCATATTCTGTATTAGCATGTCCTCGAGATTTCCATCGTGATAGATTCCCACTAAGTTCGTTTCGAGCGAACTGTTTAACATGAACCATCTCATGTGCTAATGTAACTAACCAATTTCCATATAGTGCAACATCAACTTCAAAATTCCTCTGGTCCAGCGATAAACATAACCCTTCACTACCGTGGGAGTTGTCAGTATATAGACTGTGGTGAAGGTTGACTTGATAACAAATCTTCAATCTGTTAATGCCTAATTGCTTTGCGAATGAATTCATTGCGCAGTATGCGTAGCTAACCAAGCCTTCGTCAAGTTTACCGCCTTTTGGACCAGTGAAATTAACCATCATAAATATTTATTCCTTAATTAAGAGATACATATATTATTAAAATTATCAGCGACATCCATATCGCGTTATTCCAAATGAAACCTATTGCCTTTACTCCAAGCTTAACTGCTACGATGAATATAACCACCCAGATAAGACATGCAATAAGATAAGCAAATACTAGTTCCATTCTGAATCGTAGGTACTTCCTTCATTGTAGGAGTAACCTAAACCCAGTTCAGAGTGGGCATCAAATGTATCATCACTATAAAGGACAAAATCACTTGATTTCATTTTTGCTAATTTCTTAGCAGCTTTTTTATTCAGCGCTTTTTCTTTTGCTTCTTCTTTAGCGATTGCGATCAGTTCAGCTTTAAATTGGTCAACTTTCATTTACACAGTCTCCATGCATGGAAGACGCGAGTCTCCATCATATTATCAAAGTATTGTTGGACATAAGCAGCAACGATCACACGATCACCACCAATATGCCATCTGTAATTAGACTGAGTCTTAGCAGCAGTACCGCCGTCGTAGTCTTTCCAATTATAAATGGTTAATGGAGAGATTGAATTGAAGTCGTAATCCTCTACTTGAAGTTCCCACTCAATGTCGACCTTGCCATCACCACCAACAAAGTTTATTGGTGAAGGTTCTCCGAAGACTTCTACCAAATCTGCATAACTTGCAGTGATATAGCCTTGAAGACTTGTTGATACCCAGTTTGACCTAGGCTTGATTTTGTAATTCTCTGAATTCATAACAACTCCCATTGTTTTAATCAATACAACCATTATACCATAGTTGAACCAAGATGTCAACCATTATTTGCATTTTATTATGATAACATGTTCTTTTTCACCATCTTTATTGATGATTGTAGTAGATACCTGATCCCATACTGTATTTGACATGTTTGATTCCTTTTATCAATTTATAGTACCATTATATATGGTATCATAAAGAATGTCAATGGTTATTTTCAGTTATTTTCACAATTCCCATAAATAACTGTATATAAAGGTATCAGCTATACGCCTTGAGTCATATGTTCGTACGAATGGACGCAATCGACGATTTGATCTCCGCAGATGCATAGTTCGTTCTCTTCCAGAGAAGGCGCTCCGACCATATCTCTAATTTGTGACTCTGTATACCTTTGTTCTCCACCTCTTGTGGATTGATCAGCTAGTAACTGAAAAGGGTTTCTAGAGGCGTATGGAGTTGCCATACCTACGAATATATCGTTAATCACCTGTTGCTTGTTTGTAAATCCTGCCATGTTTTTCTCCTATTAATCTTTTATTGTTTAGATTCGATAAATCTATTATAACTGGTCTAGTTCCAAATGTCAATGGTTATTTTCAGTTAATTTCAATTATATCCCAATCCATCTCATAATACTATTATATACACTATCATAAAGAATGTCAATAGAACAATGAAATTTATTTCGTTGTTTGCTCCTTATACAATATATAGTACTCAGAACCACTAGAAAATAATGGTTGACATTCATAAAGAACTATGGTATAATGGTATCTGAAATGCGAAATGGTGCAAACCTTTTCAAATTAACTATTGACATCAGTTGCGATGTTTGTTATAATGGTAGCTGATATGGAGAATAATGATTTGACTAAACAAAATGAACAGTTCAGAATCCTAACTGCTCGACAGCATGTTCGAGAAAGGATTGGTATGTACATGGGTTCAAGTTCTAAGGAAGAGATCGAAAGATTCGTTCTCGGAGAATGGACTAAGGCCACATACGTTCCTGCGTTATCAAAAATGGTTGACGAAATACTCGACAATTCAATTGATGAAGCAATCCGTACTAACTTTAAGTTTGCTAACAAGATTAATGTATCTATTAATAGCAACGAAATTACCGTCACTGATAATGGTCGAGGTATTCCTCAAGATAAGATCTTTGACGAAGCAATGCAAACCAATATCTTACGACCTGTAGCTGCTTGGACAAAAGTTAATGCAGGTACATCGTTTGATGATGAACGTGTTACGATCGGTACTAACGGTGTCGGTTCAGCTGCAACCAATTTCTTATCTAAATCATTCACAGGTAAAACATGGTCTAATAAAAAGTCAATACAACTTGACTGTAAAGACGGTGCTGATACTATGAAAGTTAAGACAGGATCTAAAGTAGGTAATGGTACTGAGGTATCCTTTATACCAGACTTTGACTTGTTTGAGGCTGATTCATTGGACCAACTTGATACGATCACATTAATTGAAGATCGTCTTATCAGTTTACAGATGGCATTTCCTGAGATACAGTTTTCCTTTAATAAAAAGAAGGTTGCTATTAATGATTTCAAAAAGTACGTTGCTATGTTCTCTGACATATCCATTATGGAAAAGACAAACAATCTGTCTTACTTCATTGCTCCTTCGGAAGATGGGTTCAGAACTAACAGTTACATTAATGGAGTAAACACCAGACAGGGTGGTACTTACGTTGATTACTTTATGAATCAAATTATTGATACGTTAACCGTAAAGATTAAAAGACGTCATAAGGTTGAAGTATTAAAGACTACGATTAAGAGTGGTATTACATTTGTTATGTTTGCTAGGAACTTTGTTAATCCTAAGTTCGATTCTCAAACAAAAGAACGTCTAACGAATCCTTTTGGTAATGTAAAGGAACACCTTGAGACTTGTAGAGTTCGTGATGCTGAATGGCTTGCTAACAAGATTCTAAACACTCCTGAAATTATTGACCCAATTATCGAGGCTCAGTTAGCTAAGAAGGCAGCCGCAGATAAAAGAGCTGCTACATTGGCTCAAAAGAAACTTCGTAAGGTAAAGGTTGCTAAACATATATCTGCTAACAAAGATGATGCTACGTTAAAAATTGTAGAAGGTGACTCAGCGATGGGATTCCTATTAAAGGTTAGAGATCCTGATACTGTTGGAGCTTTTCCATTACGTGGTGTCATTATGAATACTTGGGATATGAAACCTGCGGAAGTATTAAAGAACAAAGAACTATCGGAATTGGTAGCGGTTCTAGGACTAGACATCAACGATAAAGACAGTGTAGACAATATGACATACAAATATATTGCTACATTAACTGATGCTGACCATGACGGTATAGGACATATATCACCATTGTTAATTGCGTTCTTTTACAAATTTTGGCCTAGACTGTTATTAGAGAACAGAGTTCAGATTACAAGAACTCCTATTATGATCTCTACAAAGGATAAGACTGTTAAATGGTTCTATACCTACGAAGAGGCTCAGGAGTTCAAAAAGAATGATGGATGGAAGCACCGATACATAAAAGGTTTAGGATCATTAACAGAAGAAGAATATCATTCTATTATTAACAAGCCAATGTACGACACTGTAACTGTTGACGATGCTTCTGTATTTCAGATGATGTTCGGTAAGGATTCCAGTTTGCGTAAAGAATATATGTTTGCGTAATGGTTGACATTCATAAAGAACTAGTATATAATGGTACTATAAATTAATAAAGGTAATAATTAATGGATTTGACAATGTTCACCGAACAGCTTAAAGGCAATAACTATCCTATTAGTAAGGTAGCTGCTAACGAGTGGAAAGCATTCGCAATGTATACGGTTGAATCACGTGCAATACCTAATATGATTGATGGACTGAAACCGGTTCAGAGGTTCTATTTGTATTCATCGCTGATTAATAGCAAACGTGATTTTAAAAAGGTATCCGCAGTCTCAGGTATTATATCTGACTATGGATATAATCATGGTGAATCATCTGCTGCTGGTGCAGGACAACTGATGGCAGCTGAATGGAATAACAACATCTGTCTTATTGAAGGTCGTGGATCATTTGGTACTCGACTTATTCAAGAAGCTGGTGCAGCTCGTTATGTCTATTCAAGAGTTCACGATAATTTTAATAAGTATGTTAAAGATATTGATCTAAGTCCAGTTCATGAAGATCCTGAACATGAACCGCCTGCATTCTACCTTCCAATCCTTCCTTTAGTGTTAGTGAATGGAACCAAAGGTATTGCTACAGGATTTGCTACAAACATACTACCACACAATCCTAAGGATCTTAGAAAGGCTTGTGTTCAGTATTTAGATAAAGGCAAGATTACTATAAAGCCTTCAGTTAAGTTTCCTGATTTCAGTGGGACAGTTGAACAGAGTAAAGAAGATCCTACTAAGTATACTGCCAACGGTACCTTTGTAAGGAAAGGCAAGACTGCTGTTTCTATTACTGAAGTACCATACGGATTTGACCGAGAAGGTTATGTTAAGGTATTAGATAAGCTCGAAGATGAAGGTGATATTGTATCTTATGAAGACAAATGTAATAAGAACGGTTTCCACTTTGAAGTTAAACTTAAATTATCTTCTGCTAAATGGAATGATATAAAGCTTATTACCAAATTCAAGTTAAGCAAGCCATTCTCACAAAACCTAACAGTTATAGATTTTGAAGGTAAACTTCGCGAATACACAGATGCTCGATCCCTTATAAAGGACTTTTGTGACTACCGCCTTGGGATACTACAGCAGAGAATTGACGCTCGCGTTAAAGAGTATAATGAAGAGGTCCGTTGGCTTAATGTCAAGATGGAGTTTATTCAGGCAAATGTTGATGGTCGTATTGTGTTTAAGGATAACACTAAAGTACAGGTCGTCAATCAAATAATGCAAGAGACATCGGCACTAGGAGGTGATACAAACCGATTGCTCGCATTAAGTATCTTGAACCTTACACAAGAAGAAATTGTAAAGTTAAAGAAACTGATTGCTGATAGTAAACAAACGTTAAGCCTATGGGAAAAGACTTCGCCAGCAGAACAATTTAAAACAGACTTGGAGAATGTATAGTGGCAAGTAATAGCAATACAACTCAATTAGAAATTGATACATCAGCGCACATAGACGAGAGAGGCGTTGAAGTTTCTATCTTTGTTGGTGCTAACTACAGTGAACCTTCTATTGAAACAATCTTTGATTTTGAAAAATTGATTGAGAACCATTTTGAAAGTTATACAATATACGATAAGATTCGACCTATAGATATTCCTGATGCAGAACTTTTAGTTATTAAACTCGAGCAGATGGCAAAGTATGCACGGAACATGCTTGAAGATTATATCCAAGAAGACTTTGTAAAATGAAAAACTTATGGCGGCTATGGGCAAAAGCAATAGGCGAAAAGGAAGGAACGACTGATAGAGAAGCCGACAAGATAGCAATGATTAGAACTGTTATTGTGTTGGTAAACTTTTGTACTTGTTTCTTTATTATAGCTGGTAACATACATAACTGGTAATTGATATGAATAGGGACGAAGCTGAACGAGTAGCAAAAGTAGAAGGTCAAATTAGTCCTGAGATTCAAGCAGAGTTTGCCGGAAGTACAATGTCCAAAGCAGGAAGACTTGCTATGGAACTTAACGCCGAACGTAAAAGACTTAAAGAAGAAATGGAAGTACTTCAATTAGAAGTTGAGGACTTGAAGCCGGCTACTCCAACAGGAACAGTAGATAGTTACGTTAAATGGTTAGCAACTGTATTGGGGGTGGTCGGCGTGTTTATAATGAGTGCAGGATTTAGTATCACAGGTCAAATATGTTATGCATTAGCAGCAAGCTCTTGGGTATACGTTGGACACTGTTGGAATGATAAGGCAATTATGATTGGTAGTGCAATAAGTGGTACTGCCGTATTGATGAACCTAGTGGAAGTATTAGTATGAATACAGGAAAATATCTAAACCTTAATTTAATTACTGAAGGATTACCAATAACAGATGTACAGACATTATATCATGAATTCTTTTTTAGGAAAGATTATACTTGGTGGCGTGACGTTAATGAAGGTGACGTGGTTGTCGACATTGGTGCTTGTGTTGGTTTCTTTACTTGTCATGCTTTGGATCGTTCTGCAAGTCGTATCGTTAGTGTTGAACCTAGCAAGAAGCATCTCAAAACTCTTTTAAGAAACACTGCAGATTATCATATAGACAATGGCAGTACTCCAGTTGAGCCTATTCACGCAGGGATTGGATCTACCGCAAAGCATTTTGATAATATCTTTGGTGAGGTTGGCGAAGGTAGTAGTGATTACGAAAAGATGTCGTTCTTAGACTTAGTCGTTGATTACAATATACCAAAAATAGATTACTTAAAGATTGATTGTGAAGGTGGTGAGTATGGTATCTTTACTGATATAAACTTTCCATATCTACGACAGAGCGTAAAACATATCGCAGTTGAGTTTCACCTAAACGCCTATTCAGGTTGTGTACACAATTGGAAAAAATTCAGAGATGGTTTGTTAACGAAGTTTGATACAAACCAAGTTCGCTTTCTTGAACATGAAGATAGAGAAAAAGCCTACGACGATAATTTCTTAAACGCCGGAGACTTTTCTAAATGGAGTTCTTTTATGTTGTATATTACCAATTCTTAATATAAACCATAAAGCTCATCGGTACGTGTTTGTGCCAATCATTTTTAAATATCTTTTCTATCATCGTTGGATCTTGAAAGTATAATCGGTTTTGATCTCGAGCTACTTTTAGAAACTGATCTCTCCAGTCAAGAAACTTTTGGTTAGCTCCATACTGAGTAGACAAATAAACTCGACAAGCAATATGTCTAACCTGAGTTAATAGAAAGTCTCTGTGTTCCCAATGAAGAATATTAAACTCTGCACCACAAGCA
>Ga0302138_10001088_pt1 | contig 13393 bp, 1 predicted proteins | sample CBN3_321_MG_FD_203110 | JGI IMG/M metagenome (GOLD analysis project Ga0302138, IMG submission 203110) | Marine microbial communities from Western Arctic Ocean, Canada - CBN3_surface | ecosystem: Environmental > Aquatic > Marine > Oceanic | place: Canada: Western Arctic Ocean | collected 2017-09-15 | reverse complement strand
ATCAGAGTGCGGCGACGGGCGCGGCTGTACCGAGTAGCATGCAATGGCAGTGCGACGTGCATAATACGGCGGTCTTTTATAGCCAATACTAGGATGGTGTGATCACGAGCTAGCTGCGTACATTACGGACCCCGTCGACACCCTATCCCGCCGCCATCGGGCCGAGACCCCTCGGCGGCCTTCTCGAGTTAACGGTCGTCGTCGATATCGGTAACATCATTCTCGCGAACACCCTAACCATCATCCTCGCCGACGTCACGTACGGCGGTTGCATGAAGAGCGCACCAGACCTATGCTTCTTCCTCCATATCCCCTCGGCGTGGCCTAGATGGCAAATAAGGATTAACATGAGTAGAATTATAGAACACGACGGTGTCACAATTGCAATGAATTACACTGCCAGGTATGCAAGCTTGCCAAACGTCAGATCAAACCAAGTAACGGGCCGGGCGTAGTTCAGGCAAACGAGAATGCGCCACGTACTAGCCGTCATGGGAGTAATCCGACCAAGGGCCCATGACGCATCACCTGGCGTCACGCCTGGCAAAGTCGGGGTGACGTCTCGCGAGAAATTCGTGCGCTTGTGCGTCCGTCCACGCCGGCTTGAGTGCCGCACTAAGTAACGGGCCGGGCGTATTCCAGGCAAACGAGAATGCGCCACGTACTAGCCGTCATGGGAGTAATCCGACCAAGGGCCCATGACGCATCACCTGGCGTCACGCCTGGCAATGTCGGGGTGACGCCTCGCGAGAAAATCGTGCGCTTGTGCGTCCGTCCACGCCGGCTTGAGTGCCGCACTGTCGTTGAAGTCAGGGTGCGCGGCGAGCACGCGGACGACCACCAATATCTCGGTCATTGCTGTGGGTTCCGCAGAGTCAAACAGGGCACGGAACGCCGGGTCCAGCACGACCGACTCTATCGGACGTGTAGCCTCTTCTACCAACCGTATGCCTTCTATTGTGCTGAAGCCCTCGAACCAAGCCGCCTTCCCCGCGCACGCGAACACCGCCCTCGTGACATTGAGCACGCGAGCCGCGCGGCTACATTCGCGATCACGGTGAAAGCGTGATGCCGGCCGCGCGGCAGCTTCGAAATCGGCGGCAGGCGAGCCTGTCCCGCCGCCATCCCCGCCGCCAGCCCCTTCCGCGCTCGCGGGCGGCGAGGTAAGCTGGAGCACACGTGGACGGAGGCGGCGAAACGAGCCCGAGCACGCGTCCCCGCGACCGGTACGGACGCCCGCGGCGTCGACCAAGGGTGGCACGGAACGCCGCCGCTTCAAGGTTGGCGTCGTTGCGGTGTCCCCGGCGTGGCCGCCGTCACGGCTGCCGACGTCGTAAGACACGAGGCGACCGGGGTCGTCGACACCAAGCGGCCCACGTCGCGTCGCTAACTGAGCTCGCAACTCCGCCACACGGGCTCGTAGTTGATCAACGCGTACGACCGGGGCGGTCTCACCGATGGCACCCCCTCCCCTTGCTTTCACCCCCATGCCATCGGCAACTGTCCATCGCACTTGGCACGGTCCGTCACGTCCTCTCAAGTGGTCGAGTTGGACTTGTTGGCGCGCGAATAGACGGTCTACGGCACCGGCCTCACTCGCACGCGGTGCGAGCCCAACGACGTTGCGCAAATGCGCCCCGTTCCGCGCAATGAACGCCAGCTTCCGTTCTGCGCATACAGCATCGAGCCGGTCGCTCTCGACGTCTTGGTTGAGTTCAACTGGTACCCGTTTGGGCGGATTGTACGCCTTGCTGACGCACGCCATAATCATCTTGGGTGTGACCTCCGTCAGTGTAGCGACGTGATGCGCATCCGCACGCGAGGCTGCGACAGTCAACCCACCTCTCCCTGACAGTGCCACTTGTTTCTCTAGCGGAGCCCACAGCGCCCGTTCGACGGTGAGGCCCATGACGCAATGGTCGGTACTACCCCCGATCGGGAGCAGCCGCACGTTGGTACGAGACACAGGGAACCCCGCCACGCCCGGTTTCCCTGTCGCCGACGGAATGTCCGCGCACTTCCGTTTGTCCGCTTCGCTGAGTTTTAGCTTGAACGTGACGACTTGAGGCTGGATGCGGAAGCACATCGGATGGAGGGCGCGAATGGTGTCGTCCAAGAACTCGTCGGAGAGGGGGACGTGGGTCGCGTCGTCGGGCTCAAAGTACACGCATACCGGCGGTTCAAGGAGCCACACGACACCGCCTGGGTCCTTGGTGCGACTCGCAGCAACATAACAATCCCAGTCCACACATTGTGCTGCGGTGAACGACGAGTCGGGCGCGCGCGCGCGCTTGAGCTCCAATTCGCGGTCGAGCTCGATGCCGCGGGCCGTGCCTAGCTGATTGTTGCAGTAACGAACCTTCGGTCTTTGCTTTGACAAGGGCCCCGCGCAGCCCCCAGAGACGCGTAATCGGTATCGGTACCCCTCCGCGTAATAGAACCGGAAGGGGCAAGACTCGCACCGCTGCGTAACTTGCGCCGCCGCGCGACACTTCGCTACGCCGCTCAGGAATGCACCACGCGAATGAGTGCCGCGGTCACGAGCCCGATACCCAAAGACTTGTTTCCGCTCACAGTGGGCGTAGTGTAGGAGCCGCGCGACGCCGAGTATCTCCGCCTGCTTGTTCCAGCCGACAATACAGGGGCATGTCGTCCAAGGGGGGGAGTTGTCCACGAGGGCCGGATGCAAGCCCCAACACTTGGCATTCCACCAGGCACATATTGCGTCGATTCGCGCCGTACGACGGTGCGGCTCGGGGTAATCACGAAGGCCAGTTCGAAAGTCGTGCACGATGCCTTGTAGCTCCGGGTCGCGGAGGCGGTATTGGCGATGCAGGATATGAACGTCGCGGATGCCCACCCAGTGCATCCACATGCCAAAGATCCGTGCTTCACTGTCTGACCGACGCCCCGACGTCGGCCCCCGTGCCTTGGCAGCTTCGCGTGCCGCCAGATGCGCATCCGAGTGAAACGCGTGTTCGTACGCGAACGCATAGAGAGCGGTATCTTGACCCCTAACGGGTGCGAGCTGGTTCGGATCGCCGGCGAACAACATATGCCGACCGCCGAAGGGCATGCAGCCGAACGCGCCTTGATCATCCCCGAACAGCCTACGGAACGACCGGTCCATCTTGTCGAGCTCGGGTAGCCTACTAGTGTAGACCTCGTCCCATATGCACGTTCGCACGGACTTTAGATACTTGAGACCCGACAAGGGCGCAAGCCTCGAGGGGTTACCTATGCTCGATTTCAGCATTGAATCGAACGTGAGCCCGCCCACGTTGGCGGCGGCGGCACCGAGCTTGGCGCACACAACCAATTGGTCTTGCATGCCGTTGGCGGCGTGGGCCGCCGTGATCGCACGTATGACCAACGTCTTACCCACGCCAGGGGAGCCGACGAGTATCGTGGAGCACGGGCTCCTGCCGCCCTCCTCCAACGGACCATACTGCTCATCGCACGGCAGCGCACTGTTCTCAACATCGCATCGAGCGCAAAGGGCACCGCTACAATACTCGGCACGCGCGGTAGGCTCCGAGCACATCCGACACGTAAGCCAATCCCCGACCGAGCACAGGCGGCACTTTAGCTCGGCACCGAGTACGACCGGGCCCGTGCGTCCGAGTGCCTCCGGACGCCGCCGGTCGCAAAGGAGCCCGCATTCGTCACATTTCATCACCTTGCACAAGGTCTGCTCAAGCATATTCCGCGCCTCCTCTGCGAAGGGTGCGCCATTCGCACCAGTGTCAATGATGTGCTCGATGTCGAACGCGTGCGCGTCGCCGGCAGGGTTCTCGTTGACCGTCGGCTCCACATCCATGCGCGAGGTCCACGGGTCGGGCACGGCCGGTTCGGGCTCGAGCGACGGCGCGCCAGCCGCGTCGAGCGCAGCGGCCATACGCACAGCGGTGGGCCGCCGCCGTTTGCCGCAACCACAGTCAATCGACGTGCGATCCTGGATTGGGGACACCCCGCGGGGTGCACACGCGCCGAATGCGCCACTTGCGCCGACCGCACCCACGCGTGCATTGCTGAGCGCGCTGTGGATCGCGTCGGTGTCGGCGTCGTGGCGAGGTTCAACGTTGAGCTCGCCCTCGAGTCGCTGGTTGATCTGTGCCACGATCCGAGACTCTGCCCCATGATCGACCGGAGCATCGTCGCGCTGCACTCGGGTCGAATCGTACGACACGACCTCGCCGGTCCCCTCTTGATGACGCGCCTCCTCCCGCTGACGCTCCTTCTCGGCGGCGTCCGCGCCGATTCGTATCCCCTCAATGTTCCGGACCCAATCAAGGTGCTGGCGGGCGGTAAAGCGCCGTCGAAGGATACGCGCTGGCGTACCCGTCTCAACTCTACCACCCCCCCGGCCACCCTCCAGGCCCCCTTCTACCCGTACAACCTCGTCAGCCGCAGTCGAACCGACACATCGCAGGTCTCCAACGAAGTAGTCGTATATACAGGTCCGAGGGTTGTATTCGCAGTCCATCACGCGCAGCTCCAAGGTGCACAACGGCTGGCTGTCGCGCCTGCCAAGCGCTTGTGGGATTGAAACAACGAACCAGCCATGCCCGTTCCCGACCGGCGTGGACTCCACTTGCACGACCACACCCTCGCTATGGTCACTCCTCTGTCGCCCACAGCCCAACACATCGAGCACCCCGGCCTTGCGATTGGCCGCACGCAAAATTGAGTCGGCGTCCACCTCGCCTTCGGCGGCCACTTCGCCGGACAACTTCGGGCGCTCTATAACCGGGCGCCAATCGAGCACGGACGAGTACGTACGTTCGATCAAGTCCGTACGGATAAGTCGCGCGCGATCTACCGCCGCTTCCACGCCGCCCACGCGACCGCCAACGCGCACCACGCTATCGTCGCCACGGACTAGCGTCACGTACTCCACGCGCACCTCGTGATTGGCACGATCAGCGCTCGCACGGACATCGCCTGACCCGTCGCCCGCGTTGGCGGCCACCACGATCGCGACGCGTGGACACTCGATGCACACCCCGCCAACCAGCGTGCGGGCTTCGCGCTCGCATAAAGCACACCGCCCGGGATTGAGGCCATCCGGCCCTCTCTCGTCGCCCGGCGAGGGCGCGGTGTCGCCAACGGGAGGGTGCGGACCAGGAGAAGCGCAACCGAGCACTTCTCGGTCCCACGCGCTCTGGGCACACATAGCGCGAACCAGCACACGAGCGCCCGGCTTGAGAGGCACCACCCCCGCCGGCTCGGCATCGGTACCCCTACCTCGCAGCCATATGCGCTCGCCGCGGTACACGAGAGGCGCACACCGACGCCACACGCACATTAACCCGCATAGGCTCTCAGTCCAGTTCAGCAGTTGTGGCACGTCCACCCCGTCGGCGGGTCGGGTGTCTCGTCGATGCGACGAGAAGAGGCCTAAGGTCGCCCTACTATAGCCCTCCATCGCGACGGCGTCGTCCGGGCCGAAGCCGTCCTCGGTCTCGAGGTCGCGGATATGCTCGCGTACCACGCGGAGAATATCGTCCGTGGCGGTGTACACCTCGAGTTTACCGAGCGCGGCTGCAGTAATGGGCCAGATGGCTTCCGAGTCGTCCCAGTTGTGGAGAGCGGAGGCCGCCTTGAAGCGCGCCAGGGCGTCGAGCAAGCGCGTTTGCACGGGCGTGCGACCAAGGGCGCCGGAGGGCGAACACGCCGTTTCGGCCGCTTTGACGAGGCGCCCAAGATCGTCGTCAAGGCATGGATACAACGGCGGCCGCACTGCGAGGGAGGGCGGGACCGTGAGCGCCATTATAGACTCTCCACCCACGCGCACGCCACAGTCGCCCAACCACCCCGTGCCGTCGAGCTTATGCAAGAGCTTCGCGAACGGGCCCGGGGTTGTCAGATACCCAACCATGCCCGGCACTAGCACGGGGGTGGTGTCCTTCTTGCGGTACTTCCAAGCGTATTGTGACGCCCCCGCGAAGCCGTCGCGGTAAAGACATAGCCCATCGACGACACCGTCTAGCACAGAGGTGTGCCCAAGCAGTTCCTCGAGCCTCGTACGAGCGTGTTGCAGCACCGTCTCCCCGACACCCCTACGCAAAGCCGCCCGACCGGAATCGCCCTCGTCGTCATCTAGCATCGGCGCGCGCTGTTCCTCGTTCCATTGCGCGAGCGCAGCCGGGGCAAGGTGCGTGAGAGAGCCGTCGTCCACAGCCTTCTGAAGCCGCCCCCACTCGTCTACCTCGCTATCCTCATCCGCGCACGAAGCCGACATTTGCAACGGAGTGAGATGGGAGCCATCGAGTCGTTCGTTGATAAACTCGAGGAACCCCTGTTTCAAACTGCCACGCGCCCCGAGCTTCACCATACTGCCCTGCATGCAAACTTGGTAAGGCGACATCCCTTCCAACGCGTCACCGCGGTGTTCGTACTGGAACGCGAAGCCGAGCTTCGTGGTGAAGCCGGCATTGCCACCAAGCGCGCGAACCAGGCCGGTCGGACGACGATTGGAGTCATTGCGCGGGACGAACGGCGGGACATGCAATTGGGCCGTCTCGAAGCTGACCAAGAAATCCTGTCTCCACGAACTTGTTTCTTCGGCAAGCCACATCGCCATCATCGGCGATCCATACTGTTGGCGCCGAAGAAAATCCGCCAAGACCGCGTTCCGAGTACGCTTTACGACGCCAAGGGGGTCACCGACCGATGCTTGTAGGATGCGAACCTCCTTACGCGCCAGTGTCGAATGGTAACCCTGCCTCCACTCACAGGTTTGGCTATAGCTAAAGGAGGACTTCACGTGGTACGACGCGTGGTAAAACGCATGCTTCAGCGACGTGAGACCATCCAAGTCGAGCTCCAGGCTCTGGTTGCACGGCAAGGCCGTCGTGGCCGTGGGATTGTGCGGGACCATGTACTGGTGATCGCGTGCGAGCCGCAAGATCCCTTGGATGAGAGCGAGGCCGAAGGCTTGCGCGTCGGTGCGACACGCCCGCGGGAAGCGCGCCTTACAGAACAACTCGCCGAGCGCGCCACCGGGCGAGACCGCGGTGGCACCCCGACGGTGCCCTTTGATCAGGCAGTAGTTGCTATTATGGCCGTGGAAGTACTCACATTGGACAGCAGCTGCTTCCCGGAAGGCCAGGTACTGCTCGTAGGTCCAGCCGCGCGGCATTTTGTCGCGTGGAAGCAACGGCAAAGACTGCGGGCTAGTCTGGGACGGCGAGGACTTGCACCCCTTGTAGAACTTGTCTAACAGGGTCGCGAGCGGGTCCTTCTCCCGCACGAAGAGACACTTCTTGTTCTTCAGCGCACTGCTCCCGCCCTTCAGGGCGTTGCACCCGTGACACGCCTTCACGACGACTCTCTCGGACTTGTGTCGACAGGGCACCCGGAGCCGTGGCTCTGTGCGATCATCATCGCGAGTGGGCTCTGGCGCCCAAGACAGCATGGCACTGTAGATACCCGCCGCCTCGTCCTCGCGCGTACACGGACCAAACTCGAGGTATGCATCTGCGCACTCAACTTTACGGATGTCCCAAGCCTCCACACACGCCGTCGCGACCCCCTCCTCCACAGTGCAACGAACGATGTGAGCAGGCACGCATAAGGTATCACCGTGCTCGTCAACCACCTCCAAGAGCACCGTCTGATTTGGAGCGGGCCGAAACATCAGCGTGGCGTCCGCCGGCAGCGTCGACGAGGACGGTGGGAGGCTCGCCCGCGCTGGCACCGCGCACTCACGGTCTTCGACTATGCCCGTAGCGTGTACTCCGACGCCTCTCGTCTCCCGCGGCGCAGTCACGTTGTCGTCTATAAACGCCGGTTGGGCACCAGCACCCTGCGCACAACCGTCGCCGGCAAGCTCTGCAGGCTCTTCATCGAGGACCATGGGGCGGGGCACAACGCCAAGCGCGCCTCTTGAGGTATGTCCCTCGTTGACCGCATCTCCGATTTGCGATGCGTTGAACTCCCTCACACAGCCCCGCGCACCATCGAGCGTTGACGAGGGTTGCCAGGTGTCCTCCTCCGGGGGGTAGCCCACCCAGCGGACCCGGTACTCCAAGACGCCGTCTTTGATCCGTTTCGCGACGACAGACTCAACGTCGAACTCTTCGTCCGCGTCCACGTCACCGTCGCCAAGCCAGGTGCCCTGTTCGCAGCCGCACAACATGCCCACTGTTTCGTCGGCTCCGTGCACGTCTCCGTTGTGTGCGTCGCTGCAAGGCGCGCTGTTTTTCACGGCGTCGCCGCTCATGATAGTTGCTTTGAACTCCCGCACAAGGCCATGCGCCACGTCAGGCGACACATGCGACGCGCACGGCTGCACGAGGATGTCTGCCGTACCCGCAACCACGACCACTGCAGCCTCCGCCGGAGCGAGCGCGGCACGTGTCGGTCCCCTCGCCACGCTCACCTTCGGCGCAGTAGCGATGCCCCCGACCGGTACATCGTCGGGCGCCGTCGACGCGGCACCCTCGGCTGCGAGCGCCTCGCACACGTCCGCCACGTACCCGGCGGTGTCGGGCCCAACGCCGCTCACGTTTGCAAACACGCGATGAACCGCGGCCCGCCCGCCCGCGGGCTGAAGCACGCGCGGCATAAAATCGAGCCCCGACAGCTCCGCACTGCGCGTCGCGAGGGCGTGTGCCGCTTTTGTCACGCGCATCATTTTGTTGTCGGGAAGGCCGGGAGCGAGCCGGAGCAGCCGCTGCTGCACCCGGTGCGTCCACCGGAGACAGGCACGCGTTTCGTCCGCGAGCACACTAGGGAGGCGCTCGGACACGACGGAGTTGAGGTAGGCAAAAAGCCCGGCTTGGTAAGCAGGGTCCGTGAGGTGCGTATGTAGCTGGCGCTGGTCCAGACCGCGAATCGACGCTTGCAAGTGCATGTGCAGATTTTCGGATTGCTGCGCCTCAGTGCACGCCGTGAACGCTTGTACATCGCCGAAGATGCCTGCGCCGGGGATAAAGCAGCGCTCGGTCGGGTCGTAGCCGAGGAACGCGACCAAGTACGCGTGACACGTTCGGAAGTAGTACTCTTTACACGCCGCGCCGTCGTTAGTCACGCGCTCGGTGCGGTCTTTGGCATTGGGGTATGTACACGGCACGCATAGCCGGACGCGCATCGCAGGATCGCCAGGGCGGAGTGTGGACGTCAACTTGAAGCACGGTAGAGCCTCTTTCGCCGACGGCGAGATCGTGAGGAAGAGCTGTGCAGTACCGTGCCGTACCATCATGGCGAGGGGGTACTTCCGTTTGCCTGTGCGTTGTTGCCCGAACCCGACTACGCGCGCCGCGATGAGATCGACGTCCTTAACGAGCCGCGCCGTGTCGGAGGAAGACGTCCCGGGCTTAGCGCCGGCAGCGTTCTCGGCCGTAAGCTGTTGGACCATCTTGGTGATGTATGTGTCCGTCGCGTCCGAAGGCGCCGTGATGGTTGTCTCCTTGCGCAAGAGGGCCTGGCGTTGAAGTACATTGAACTCGTGACCGAGGAACGGCCCGCTCCGCCCCGCGAGGCCAAGGTATCCGTCTAGCAAATCTTTCCGGCTCGTTGCTCGCGAGAGCACGTCGTCAATGACAATGGGACCGTCCACGCTTTTCTTTGTCCTCGCCCACGTTTGGCGGGCCTCCTCCAGGCTGAGCGATACGGCGTGAACGGCTTCTGCGTGCTCGCAATCGCGAGTACCCGGATCTGCGATGGGCCAGTAACACACAACATTAGATCGAACCGTTTACGCGCACGCGAAGTGTGGATGCAGTGGAGCGGCGCTACAACATGAGCACGGAGCACGGGCATACGCAAATCCGACGGTAGACACCACACCGACGGCGTACATAGACGAATCACGGAATGCACGGGCGAGGTGAGCATAGTCACACTAGGTGTACGGTGGCACGTCCAACTTCTACAAACGGCCTTTTACGCGAGAGGCAAACGAACAAAGGGCCACTTACTCTCTTGATAGCCGTAGGACGCGAGTAAGTCTGCCACGTGTCGGGCCAGGCTGCCCACGACGTCGGTCCGCGGCCCCAACTGAAACGGTGCAACCGGTATCAGCTCGTGTCCGTGGTACTTAAGCCACTTGTTCGCGTCCCGCGCGAGCTGGTCGAACACCGCAGGTTTGTCGGGATGCGCGAACGCGAGACTGTCGCGCACGGCGATCGCGCGCTTGACAGATAGCCACGTTGCAGGCACGCGCACCCCAAACCCGCCGCGGAACACGGGGTGCAAGTCGAGGTGTAGGGCAACAAACGACGCTGGGTCATCCCACTCGTTGACGGGCGGAACGGAAGTGTTATACGGGTGCAAGAAAAGGCCGTCGGGATCCGACGACGTCGAAGGTGGTGCACCTTCCACGTTCAGCTTGTGTAAGCCGGCCGCAAGTCCACCGTCGAAGCCAAGCACAGTGTCGTTCACTTCACCGGTCCCGTCCACTGCGACCAGGAAGTGGCCTTGGCGTTTGACGAGCGCCACGGGGCACTCGAGCACCAGACGAACGTCCGTAACCTTCGCGGTATCGGTGGGGGGTTCCGTTGCGATGGCGTTGCCGGGCTCATTGCGGATAAATGCCGCACCCAACTCCACGCAGCGCGTCCATCCGCACGCGTCAACACCGTCACCGTTGGCGCTACCGCACACCACGACGAACTTGATGTCGGCCCTGGGCACGCCCTTGGGCCCGCCCCTATCCCACGGTGGCACCGTAGCGGCCGGTGACCACGGGGTTTCGTCTTGGCGCGCCAGGCACAACACCTCGAGTGCCGTGCAACTGCCGAACCTATCGGCCAAACCGCGCCCTCCCTCGCGCGAGCCGTCCGATACCGGTGATGCCCCGTGCACCGACGCGCCCGCAAACACGCGGCGCACCACGTACGGCGTTTCGTGGCCGTCGGGCGCGGTGCGCAAGAAAACCTCGGCCCCGACGGAGACGTCGGGCGCGGCGCGCGAGTGAACCTCGGCCCCGACACCGCAAAGACGGCCCCGGAGCGCGAGACCCCCGTCGTTCGTACTGACCTCGAACATCGCGAGATTATCGCAAAGGCGGTCGCCACCCTCCGCACACGCGAGCAACGTCACCGTTACGTCGTCGGCGATAACAACGTCGACGAGCGGCACTGGTCCCTCGCACACGCGGGCCTTAACCGTGGCGCGGACCCATCGTGAGGGCTCGCAACCGCGCTGGAGGAACACCACCTCCCCCTTGCGCAGGTCGAAGGAGGCCGCCCCATACGTGGCGCGGAGACCCGCTTGGCCGACGTGGTTGGTCTCCGTAAACCGCGCGCCGTGCGCGTCCGCAGAGCGACAGATCTCGTCGGTGTTCGACTCCTCAAAGACCATCCGGTCCACGACCCAATCGGGGATGTCGTGCGTGGGTATCTGGTCGCTGTTCGCCACGCTAGTGCACAGTGGACATTGCTGCGTAGAGCCTTGCACGCACGTGCACTCGCTCATGAACGGTGCACCCTCGACGCCATAGAACTTGTAGAATTCAATATGCTTGAGGAGCACGTTTTTGCGCATGATCGGGATGTCCTCGCGGTCCGGCTTGAACAACCGGAGGTTTGCTCGCACACTCTCGAATGATCGCCGCGAGCCAACGAAGAGCAACCTCACCTTCTCGCCCAGCGCACCGAAGTCCACGAACGCACCGCGCTCGGACACGGGGCCAACGCGGTGCCGGTACACGCACATGTTCCCTTGCGACACGCTACGGCCGACGCGGCGCGTCTTACGAGTGACCGGATCGTAGTACGACTGGGAGTTCCGCCCTGTGAGCTTGTAAAACACGTGCGGGTTGTAGTGATGACACCCACCAAGCCACGACGCCTCGAGGAACGTGAGCGCTGGGAGCGCGAGGAGATCCGCGTTGTACCGGCAGCCGTACGCCGAGGACATGAACCGCACGTACGCGTCCAGGTGGTCCGTGTCCATCGAGTTGAGCGTGTCCGCGGTCGAGCCCCTAGTGGTCCCCGTGGGTGGCGAGGCCGAGGCCGCGGCTCTGCGACCGACAGTGGGCGGCAAGAGCCCTCCGAGCCCATCGCGCTTACTTTGGCGGACGTCTCTCATCGAAGTCGCCGTCAGTTTTTTGGCCACGTGGCGCGCAACCAAGAGAATGAGGTCGCCTCGCGCGCCACACCGTGACGCGAGTTCACCGTCAACGCACTCGTCGCCCGTTACAATCTTGTGGTCACGGACGGCGCCCAGTAGCGTGTCAGTGGGCAACGCACGGAGATGCGCGATCAGCGCCGCCGCCCCAAAGAGAGCGTGGCCGTCGTCGAAGCTGTACCCGCACCCGTCCAACACCTGTTGGGCGCGGTTGTTGCCGTAGCAGATCGCGCGACCGGAGTGTCTTACCGGGCTCGGAACAACCTTGGCACCCTTCAGGTCGAGCCATGAGTCGCAACACTTGTTGCACACGGCGAGCTGCACCGTGCGCCGCATGGCATCCTCGCTCGCAAAGGTCGATAGATCACCATGGGCCGAACACTCGGAGGTCGGAAGCATGGACTGCGGGCAGAGCTCAAGGCCGCAAAAGGACGTCCGTGGTGTGCCGCGTTGGCCGTCAGGGGTATGTGGCGACGCAAGCCAGACGCGCCGTTTGAGGGGGCACTGGGCTAGGCGTTCCTCGATCGTCGACACCGTGTATGTCGTGAACGGGCGCGGGGTGATGCCGTCCTCGTACTTGTCCACGAGCCTCGCGGCGTGCCGCTGCAGCTCAGCACCCGGCTCCCACGTGTTGGAGCGCGCGTGTTGGTACCTACCGCCCTTCCACGCGACCAAGTACTCAACCATAGGGTTGGCGCCACCGGTGATGCGCTTGTCCAGGATTGCCGTAACCTCGTAGCGGGTAGGATCCTCGGCGCATCCGGTCGCCGTACTAGCGGTGTCACGAGTACTCGCGCCGGCAGGAGCATCGGCGCGCGGAAGGCGGAGCTCGGCCGTCACGCGTTTTGCGATTGCTTCGAAGGAATCCACGCGGTGCTCGCATAGCGCGCAAACGACGCCTTCAAAGCAAGCGTCAGTGCTAAGCGCGCGGAAAGCGTCGAGGCCGAGCCCCTGCTGCTCGGCTGACACGGGCGGTGGCGTATAGAGAGGGTGCTCGACGGCGCACGGGAAGGTTCGCTCGCGGGGAGGTTCGCTCCGAGCACCCGAGCCATTCTTGCCGTCCTCCGACGCCCTACACCGTTCGTTGCAAGTTCGCGCGCTCTCCTTGCCTCGAGTCGACGCTGAATACGTTTGCTTGCGCTGCTTGCCTTGAGTCGATGCCGCATACGTTTGCGCGCACTCCTTGCCTCGAGTCGACGCCGCATACTTTCGCGCGCTCACCTTGCCTCGAGTCGACGCCGCATACGTTTGCGCGCACTCCTTGCCTCGAGTCGACGCCGCATACTTTCGCGCGCTCACCTTGCCTCGAGTCGAC
>Ga0302138_10001084_pt1 | contig 13407 bp, 11 predicted proteins | sample CBN3_321_MG_FD_203110 | JGI IMG/M metagenome (GOLD analysis project Ga0302138, IMG submission 203110) | Marine microbial communities from Western Arctic Ocean, Canada - CBN3_surface | ecosystem: Environmental > Aquatic > Marine > Oceanic | place: Canada: Western Arctic Ocean | collected 2017-09-15 | reverse complement strand
ACGTGGCTCCATAATCGAAATCAAATGCAAATGGTGCATTATTCCATACAACTTCAAAAGCTGCGATGCCCAAGGGTGCTACAAATTCATTTTGAATGGCTGAAGTTTCAAATTTGTCAACCCTATCCGATAAAAGAATCACATACACATACGAAGCTACTGCCCCCAGAGCTGCAGAGACACCCTGATCGGTACCCTGGGTTATGAAATATGAGGCACTCAAGGCAGACCCATACCCAGCAGTCGATTTCTTGAGTGTTCGTTTAAGATGTGTATATTCCTTACAGGTATTAAGCGTAATAGATCTTGTCATGCCAAGGGTAAGACTCATTTTATACTTTTCATTGTTCACAATGCTTTATCTCACTTAAAAAATATAGATTACAATAGTATATGAGGTGTGAATTGTGTAGGAAAAAATGTGGTATTCCTTTCGACTGCAATCATTGTGAGGGACAATTTTGTATCAGCTGTTCACATCTAGAGAAACATAAGTGTCCAGGTCTACAAGAGAAGATTAGTAAAGATCTAGACATTTTAGGTAAAAAAATAGCATTTGAACCACCTCCAAAATGCGTCAAGATTTGACGTGTATACTAATCAGCGCTGGGGTGTACTGCATTCATAGCTCAGTGGTAGAGCGCAAGCTTAGTAAGCTTGAGGTCGGGGGTTCGAAACTCTTTGAGTGCATTTTACATTCTTTGAATATGAGACCCATATTCAAAGAATGATTTACAATCTGTATAATGGTTTTCCAGGATTGAAATGATAAATTAAAATAAAAAATCTTCTAATATACTATGACATCACCCGTTAGAGTGGCAGTGCCTGTTGCCTTGATGGTCTTTACAATGATTATTTTATATGGGGCTCTCGAAATGAGTGACAGTGGAAAGTCTGCAATTGATACTCTCTGGGACATGATGTATGGTAAAAAAGAAAAAGAAAAACCACAGGATATGGAAATTTCTTGCACAGGATCAGATCAAAATGGTTTCTATCAGATGGATGAGGATAGAAATTGTACATTAAAAGGATGTTATTTGGGTTATTTACCACAGAATAATGCTTGTTTAAAATTGGCTCCATTTACAGGTAATGAAGCCGTTAATTGTGAAATATCTGGATATACATATGGTGCGTGCACACCTAAACCCAATAGAAAATGCGGTGAAGGTGCGGGTACACGAGAAAAGTATCCAGTTATTGAAGAATTTGCGAGTGGTGGTGGAACATGCGAATATTCTATAATTGAAGACTGTGACATTGAGTGTCCAACTACATGTGGTTTAAAACCCGAGGACTATTCTGCAGTTGATAATGCCCTGTGTATAGGCGTGAAAAGTGGTGACGATGGTGACGATGAGTACATAACACTCGGGATAGACGATGGCTACTGTGGTCAGGGGACAGAACAACTACAACTTATTCCTGAAAATATAGAGTCATCGGTCTTTAAAGAATTTGGATTTGATACAGTTGAAGAATATTTAGAGTATGCAAACCCTGGTGGTGTATGTCGAGAGACTGAACCAATTGGGTGTAACGTGTCGTGTGATCAAACAGATTCTGATGGAAACCCACTGGAGGATATAGGATGTAATGATATGAGCTCAAAATATGCCTACGTATCTGACCCAGAAGGGGCTGTGTGTTTCAATTCACAGTCGGTAAACGAGTATCTTAACCCTACCCCGGGGGCGACACTTAACCAACCAGTACCATTGGAAACAATAACCGCGGAAGAAGTCAGAAATGAGGATCTTACCTATGATATGAGTAAAATTGATGACGATAAAAAAACAGGGCTCTACCTCTTGTATAGATCCAATACTGACATGTCATACGATAATTTAGTAAAAAACAAGTGTCATCTTTATAAAACCGAACCATGCGATGCTCCCAAAGAATCAGTCGATTGTTTGTTAGGAAACTCTGTTCCCGATACATGTGAAATTTTTAATGGGTGTGGTCAATCATATTCAAAAACAATAACGAGAGTTCTAAAACGACAAGCATTTGGGGACGGTAGGACATGCATTCAAAAATATGGACCAGACGATTCTCACGGTACGACCTATTCGAGTACTGATAATTGTCTAAATGCGGACCCATGCTGTGTAGACAGTGATTATAAACCCGTAGAAGGGACGTGTACTGGTGAAGGAATTCAAACCTATAGATTGGATGATGCTGACTGTGAAAAAATTAACCTACTTGATGATGAATATTATGAATCCCCCGAAGAGGTCACTAAACCCTGTGATGTGAATGCTGTTTGTGGTTGGGAAGATATTGGTACGTGTAGTAGTGAAGGAAACCAAGAACAAACAAGAACTACAATAACCTCTGCTATAAACGATGGAAACCCGTGTGATATTGTGAGACAGTTTGTAAACTGTGATGTGGATTGTGTTGGTGGTTGGAGTGGGACCTGGAGTGGCTGTAGTGAGGATTGTGGTCCAGGTTCACAAACTATGGATTGGGTTGTGTCAACAGATGAAATAAGCAGTGGTACTTGTGCTAATAGAGGTACAACCAAAAGTCAAGACTGCAAAATTAAGGAATGTCCAGTGAATTGTGTGGGTGATTGGAGTAACCCATGGAGTGGCTGTAGTGAGGATTGTGGTCCAGGTACACAGACTAAGACTTGGAAGGTAACAACCGCTGCTCAACATGGTGGTACGTGTGCGAATGAAGGTACAACCAAACGTCAAGACTGCAAAATTAAGGAATGTCCTGTTAATTGTGTACAGAGTGCTTGGACAAATAGTGGCACGTGTAATAGTAGTACTGGAAAACAGTCACAGACAAGAACTACAACAACTGCTGCTCAAAACAGTGGAACCGCGTGTGGAAGTGAGACACAGGATATAGACTGTGATGTGGATTGTGTTCAGGGTGCTTGGACAAATAGTGGTGTGTGTAATAGTAGTACTGGAAAACAGTCACAGACAAGAACTACAACCACCGCCGCCAAACATGGTGGAACCACGTGTGGAAGTGAGACACGGGATATTTTCTGTGCCGTGGATTGTGTACAGAGTGCTTGGACAAATGATGGTGTGTGTAGTGAGCCATGTGGTGCTGGAAAACAGTCACAGACAAGAACTACAACATTTGCTGCTCTAAACGGGGGAACCGCGTGTGAAAGTTTGACACAGGAAATAGACTGCAAAATTAAGGAATGTCCAGTGCCTGCTGTTTGTGGTTGGACAACTAATAGTGTTTGTAGTGTCTCACCTTGGGGAAAGCAAACACGGACAAGAACTACAACCACCGCCGCCTTACACGGTGGAGCCGCGTGTGGAAGTGAGACAAAGGAAATAGACTGTACACCTACAGCCTTCGATAACGAAAAGTTCTATATAAAAGATATGTGGGGTGAATATTTGGGATTGTCTGGAAGATTATTATATGTTCGGCCGCGAACCCCCGATGCAGTCTGGACGCCAACAGGCGATTGGTTCACGGTGACGAAAGAGTATTTTATATTAGACGGCTCTTTCGATGGAGTCAGTGTTACTCATGGTGGGGAGACTTTAAAGCATAATAGAGGGTTTGCAGGGAATAATCAAGAGAATTGGAAATTTGAGAGGCAAAGTGATGGTGGGTTTAAAATCCTAGTTAACGGTGGAACGACAAAAAAGGTTTACATGAAAGGAAGAAAAATAACGTCAAGTGGAGATGCGTTATCAGTGCAATCAAACAATGGGTGGTATAATCAGTATGATAAATTTTATTTGGAAAGGGCAACCTAATTAATTTTCAAAAGATCGAGAAACGAAGTGACTGGTAATTGTAGGATTTAGTCATCCATCAACTTAAGGATCTTAGACATAGTATAAGTATGACGTTTACACCGTTGTCAAGAGCCGCCCAAATCGGTCATGTGCAAGAGGTATTGACATTGATCGAGGCGGGTGCTGACATCAACGCGTGTACTCATATTGGTTGGACACCACTCTCCATGGCCGCTGGAAATGGTCATGATGGGGTAGTGAAGACCCTAATCGCGGCGAACGTGGACATTGACAAGACTGATGATATTGGTTGGACACCGTTGTTAAAAGCCACTGAATACGGTCATGAGACAACGGCGCAGATACTGATTGAGGCGGGTGCGGACATCAACAAGCCGTCGTATAGCGGTTGGACACCGTTGTCACTAGCCACAATGAAGGGCTGTGAGACGATACTACAGATGCTACTCGAGGCGGGTGCGGACACAGACTTAAGGATTTGAGACGTGATACAAGTAGATGTCCCTCGGGGTCAAGAAGCTCTGTTACGATGCTATTGTGCCTACTCGTGGTTCTGATCGTTCTGTGGGATATGATTTATATAGCTCCGAGGATGCCATGGTTCCTAGCCAGGCGGGGCGAGCTATCGTAGGAACTGGTATTACAGTGGTTCTTCCACCCGGTGTATACGGTCGTGTAGCTCCCCGCTCGGGTTTAGCCGCGAAGCACTGCATCAATGTTGGTGCGGGTGTGATTGATCCAGATTATACCGGTGAAATCAAGGTCATTTTGTTCAATCATGGAGAGAATGACTTTGAAATCAAGAAGGGTGATCGTATTGCTCAATTAGTTCTAGAGCGTTGTGAGACACCTCCCGTAGAGGAGATTAGTATCGTTGAGGATACCGAACGTGGGTCTGATGGCTTCGGATCGACTGGTCAATAATTGGGTAGAGATTTCCTGGTCATTAAGAAGGTAATAACGAGGAGGCTCATAATTACAAAAAACATTATCAAATAAAGTGTATAAGGTGTGTCGGTGGTGGTGTCCTCAGTGGTGTCCTCTGTGGTGTCCTCGGGGGTGTCCTCTGCAGTACCTTCAGTATTTCCAAAACAGTTTTCAGATGTGACGTGATTTAGTTTCTCTTCTGTCGTGCATGCATCTGGATCTGCACAGTATCCACATGATTGATCATCCTTACACTTACAACACTGTTTTAGTGAATTTTCTGGGAATGACACGTTATCGGCTGGGGCCATGTAACCCGACGCACATACATCTTCACTCACTGCCTGACAACCTTCTGGAATAATTTCTATACCACGCCTCGTTGCATCGTCTTGTAGGGACCTGGTTGTATTAGCGCCACAGTCCATTACTATTACGTTTTATTTTTAATTTATAGCTCACTGAGGTTAGCGTTAAATTTGATATATTATAACCGACCCGTATTTTAATATGCGTGTCCTCGAACTTTTCAAAGGGACTGGAAGCGTTTCCAAACTCCTGGAACGATCAGGACATGAAGTCATCAGCTTAGATATACTAAAAAAATTCAATCCCACTCACAATTGTGATATACTCGACTTCGATTACAAACAGTACCCCCCGAAGCACTTCGATGTCATATGGGCGTCCCCCGAGTGTAAGGTGTATTCACAGCTCCAAACCACCAATGTCGGGCCGACCCGTAAGTTTAAAACTCGTGAGGAACTTGACACAGTTCGCCGAGAGAACAGTAAATACGTCGAGAAGGTTTTGGAAATCATAAAATACTTTGACCCGACTGAATGGTATATCGAAAATCCATACTTATCTGCCATGAGAGACTTACCGTGTATGAAAGAGCTTCCATCCAATCGCTTCGATTATTGTCGCTTCGGATTTGACTACAAGAAGCCGACACGTGTGTGGACGAACCGGACAGATTTAGAAGACCATCCATGCACATGCCCCAACAAACAGCATAAGTATAGGATTGGAATCACAACACCCGACAAGATTTATAAAGGGGGTTCTGCGGACGTCACGAAAACACTTGACCGATACCGCATACCTGAAGGACTTTTACAATACCTATTTGCTAAACATTTATCCCACTCAGAAAATCTTGAATAATTTTGGTAGTCAAATTGATAGATGGCACACTCAATTGTGCCTTCTCGGATATAATATTTTTATCCACGTATGGTTTCATACATATATGCATTATGCAGGTTGAAACCGTTCTAGGTCTTTTACTCATGAGTTGAAAGCAGTTTTTCAATTCATGAGCCATCACCATTGCTTCTTTACAAACTTGGGGAGACGCGTCAAATATAATAAATAGTTCGTTCAAGGAATTCATAATTTGACCATCAGATATGTCGTTAAAGTGGTGCCTGACCTTCTGGACACCACATTTTCTTTTTTTCATTTTTTCACTTTTAAGTTTCATGAATTCAACCTTGAGAGTAGTATACTCCTTTTCCTTAAGTTTCGTGCATTCAAACTTGGGAGGAGTATACTCTTTTTCCTTAAGTTTCGTTAATTCAAGCTTGAGAGTATTGTACTTTTTTTTCCACTGTTGACCCTGACGAACCTGTGATAAAAGATCACCTAAGTGGGACTTTACACCACGGGCAGCCTCAAGAGTAGGGTTATTCGAACGTGTTTTGGTCATTTTTTTATTTAATTTCTTCAAAATGTGAGTTCACTTAGGTGCTTAATTACCGAATGCGACCCCCGCCATCCCGTCTTTGATACGGAGGATGTTATAGTTAACTGCGTACACACGATGGTGATCGTTACCGTTTTCAGGATTACTGAAGGTCATCTTCGCGTTATCGATACGACTGAAGTTTAGTGACCCTGTGGGTTGCATCTTGCTCATAGTCAGGCAGAACGGCCAAGAGAATGTGGCGAGATCGTCGAGGATGTTATCGGGAATATCTGTGGTGTGCATCTCGGAAACGACGTCGTGGTGATACACGTCAGAAGTGTTCTCGAATAAGGCGACACCGTTGATGTAGAGAGACGAAGTTCCAAATTTGAAACCGTCAGTGGTGTGGTTCCACGCAGCACCCTTGGCGTTACCTGAAACGACGTGGATAGACTTTACGGGGTGATTGAAGTAGCTGATATCAATATCCTTATCGGTTCTACCCAGTCGCTGGTTTTGCACCTGGGTGATGAGCAGCTCGTGTTCGTTGTCGGTGAAGAACTTTCTCTCATCTGTGTCTACGTAACAATAGTTACCAAACACCTTGGGTGTTGAAGAGGGGGTAAAACCATTTCGACACTTGATGCGAATCTCGACATCATGATATTGGAGAGCGAGGAGGGGGAGGGCCTTGGTCCAGTCTTCACCGAAGAAGAATGGCAACATGTAGTAATGACCCCCGTGGTTCTCCTTCTTGTGGTTGAGACTTACACAAAAGGAGGCTTTAGAGGCAGAATCCCTCATGAGGGGATTGTGAACACCCTGGATGAATAAGGAATCCATAGTGGTGACCATCTGCCCCCCGATCCACAGCGAAAATTCTGTGAGGTCGGTGGCGGTCCTTTTGAAAAATCCATTATCATCATCTTTTATAGAAGCGATGTTATCGGCTTCTATCCACACATAACTGAGAAGATCACCTTTGGAACGAATGGGGATGATTACTTCATTACCGGAACCAAACGTGCCGATGTAATCCATGCGCTCTGGCTTCATGGCAAAGTTGGTATAACGTTTATAGTTTTGTCGAAAAAAACTTACTTCAGGTTGACCAGTAATGTAGACATCCTGGGCACCTACAGAAACAAGTTCTATTAAAGCGGCAGACATTTATTAATAAACGATATTAAAATTTTGGGTATCTATTTACATATGGTGGCATTTCAAGCACTCACGTGGGAAGCTAGAGATTCAGATGATGAACACTTGATCAGTATTTTTGGAAAAACTGAGGATGGTAAATCTGTCTGTGTCACAACTGAGTTTAAACCATACTTTTTTGTAAAGTTGCCACGTGGAACCGAAATGGGTGACGTTGAAATTCTATATGACAGATTAAACTCGATGAAAAAAGATTGCCTGACGAGTTACTCCCTAACAAAACAAAAAGATGTTTGGGGTTTTCAAAACAATGAAGAATGTTTCTTCATGCACCTGACTTTCAAAAATCTAGAATCGAGGCGTAAAGTGAACTCGATATTCATGTATAACAATGCGTTTAAGCAATATCACGTGTTCGAATCCAATATAGACCCTGTCCTGAGACTTATGCATAGGACTGGTATCCAATCCACTGGATGGTTGGACACTGGGACTAAGTGTGTCAGATCCCACCTGGCAAATGTGAACATCGATCTGTGGTGTAATGATTGGACTGATTTAACACCGGTGAATCGTGATGACATTGCGCCGTTTGTGGTAGCTTCATTTGATATTGAATGTAACAGTTCAACTGGTAAATTTCCAGATGCAAATGTCATCGGGGATGCCTGTTTTCAGATTGCCATTACGTTATGTAAATTTGGATCAGACGAACCTTATGAAACGACTTGTTTGTGTTATAAAAATACATCTGGTGAGAACGTCACAAGCTACGAGACGGAAAGGGAGCTCCTATTGGCTTTCAAGGATTACGTTCAGGAAAAGGACATCGACATCATGACTGGATGGAATATATTTGGATTTGATCTTGACTATATCTACAAGAGGGCAGCTATGAACAAATGTGGGATGGATTTTTACCAGTTGGGGAAACTTAAAAACACAGAGTCCCACGTGGTTCATAAGAAGTTAAGTTCCAGCGCTTTGGGGGACAATTTCCTCAAGCTGCTACCCATGCCGGGACGCTTCATCTTTGATCTTTTCCATGAAGTCAAAAAGGGATACAAATTGGATTCCTACAGCCTGAATAATGTCTCGAAATTTTATCTAGGTGATCAAAAAATTGACATGCCACCAAAGGAAATGTTCAAACGTTTCATCGAAGAGGACCCTATAAAGTTGGGTGAAGTCGCCGACTACTGTATCAAGGATACACTCCTTCCCCACAAACTCATGAAAAAATTGTGTATTTTACTAAATCTGGTAGAAATGGCAAAAGCCACTTGGGTCCCAGTGTCTTTCTTGGTTGAGAGGGGTCAACAAATTAAGGTGTTCAGTCAACTCTCTAAAAAGGCTAGAGAGTTGGGATATATGGTCCCAACATTTAAGTATGGATCTCTACCTGAAGAACAATACGAGGGAGCCACAGTTCTAGAAGCCCAAAAGGGTGCATACTACACACCTATCACAGCCCTAGATTTTGAAGCCCTATACCCATCAATCATGATGGCTCACAATTTGTGTTACTCTACCTATGTCATGGATGATACGAGGTATGGAAATATTGAAGGAATTACATACGAAACGTTCAACATCGGGGATAAAACATACAAATTTGCACAAAATGTTCCCAGTTTATTGCCGGCTATTCTCGCAGAGCTTAAACAATTTCGTAAAAAGGCCAAAAGAGATATGGCAAATGCCACTGGTTACATGAAAGAGGTGTATAACGGTAAACAGTTGGCGTATAAAATATCGATGAACTCGGTATACGGTTTTACGGGTGCGGGTAAGGGTATTCTTCCATGTGTCCCAATCGCGTCAACAACCACCTTTAGGGGTCGTGGTATGATTGAAGAGACGAAGACGTATGTCGAGGCAAACTTCCCTGGTGCGAAGGTCAGATATGGAGACACGGATAGTGTTATGGTTGAGTTTGATGTTGGTGAACGTAAAGGTGTGGAGGCGATTGAATATAGTTGGGAAGTCGGTGAACGAGCTGCCGAAGAATGTAGCGCCCTCTTCAAAAAACCAAATAACCTAGAACTTGAGAAAGTTTACTGGCCCTACTTCCTATATTCTAAGAAGAGATACGCGGCAAAGTTGTGGACGAAAGGTAAAGATGGTAACATGAATATGGATTACGTTGATGTCAAGGGTCTCCAACTCGTCCGTCGTGATAATACACCCCACATGAGGGAAGTCTGTAAGGAATTGTTAGATGTAGTTTTAACATCGGGAGACCCAGGTCCACCAAAGGAACTCGCTAGGAAACGAGCCCAAGAATTGTTATCTGGTGAGATTTCCAATGAAAAGTTAACTCTAAGTCAGTCACTGTCAGACACTTATAAAGTGAACGGGGAGTCTGTCTCAATCAATGGACCCAAATGCAACTTTATTAATCAAGCGCATGTTCGAGTTGTTAACAAAATGAGAGAGCGTAAACCCGGTTCTGAACCACAATCAGGTGACAGAGTCCCGTATCTACTCACAAAAACAGATAACCCTAAAGCAAAAGCGTTTGAAAAATCTGAAGATCCCAAGTATGTGGAGGAACACAACGTGCCGATAGACTACCACTACTACTTCGTGAATAAATTTCTAAACCCGGTGTGTGATCTTCTCGACCCGTTGTATGAAAACACTAAACAGGAAATATTCGGTGACATCATAGATTCCTACAAGCCCCCTCCCAAGAAAAGAGAACCATCCCTGAGCGGTATGAAGAAGGAGCAACTTATCGAAGAGTGTAAAAAATATAACCTCGATGGAGACGGTAGAGCTGCAGATCTCAGGGAACGTATTAAAGAATATAGGGACCGAAAGAATTCTGTTGATGATCTATTTAAAACTTACGAGCAATGTACAAGTAAGGATGATTGACGTCAAGTCGAGGGTTACTAAACTCGTTATTGAAAAAACGAGGGAAATCATATTGGAACAGCTACCCAATCGATTGGAAAATGATCTAAACGAACTGATTTGTGAATTTGTTGAAGATGGTGTCGATTCATACTACAACGAACAATTAAACCAAACATTGGAAAACATATCTAAAAAACATCAAATACCGTTGGAGTTACTACTCCGTGACATCCCACAAATTAACGGAGGAGATCGATGCAGAGGAAAAAAACGGGGGAGAGATGGAGGTGGGGAAGTCAGGTGTTCTTTCAAGGCTGGTGAAAATGGATACTGTAAATATCACAAACATCAAGGTGAAAAGGTGCAACCGAGATGTCTACCTAGTTTACAACTACACAACCATGGACCTGAAAAAATGTTCGTTCGTGGGTGTCCGGGTTGTGAACAAAAAGGACTTATAGGATTAAGTCGACTATTTTCTAATGAATAAAACAAGCATTCTACTATCTTCAATAAATCAATTCTACACAGATGAATATAACAGGAATAAGCTACTGACAATTTTAAACAAAACTGGAGGAATTTCTCTAAGAAATCTCGAATGGTTTATTACAAATTATGCCAAGAAAAACAACACTTCATACAAAACCAATGATGGTAAAATTTTTACAGTGCACTGTGCGTATAAATCCAGCCTCGATGGGTATAGTAAAAAACTATTTGATCCTTTTTGTAGAGCTGAAAAATTTACGTATCAAATCCCCGAAACATCTCATGAAATTCAGACAACCCTCGCCCAGTTAAATTTCATCAAATGGTGTATTAAAAATAACATCATCGATTACATCTACAATAATAAACAAAACCTATTCACTAAGTCGTGTAATCAAAAACTTGTGACATGACACCCTCTCTAATGCGAATAAAATTCATCGTTTTAGCTAAAATATGAAAACGTCTATTATACTCACCACCGTTAAACAGGTTTCCGTATAATATAGGTTCTTTTACAGTGCTAAAGTTGACATGACCAGATGCACTACTATCATTTGGGTAGAGTGCAAAACTATAGGAGTAGAATCTTCTCGTGATTGGGGTATTTCTGTGGTGCAATCTCGGTTGGAGGATTCTCAAAAAGTGTGGGGAACCCGTGTGCTCATCCAAAATCTCCTCACCGTCGAGGGTGAGTGTCAGATAGTTTAAATGTTCCCATTTGAGGGCAGGATCCACTTGAAGACCACCTGAATTCACGGGAATCTCGTTGTAACTTGAAGTGTCACCGAAGGCGTTGTTTTCTGTGTAGAGACAGAAAAAGTACAACTCTCGGACTAAATTTGTAAAGTTCAAACGAGTTTTGAATTTATTTTCACCCCCATCAAGTAAAACGTCGTCGTATTGGATTTGTGTAATCGCAAACTCGTGATCACGGTTCATGACCTTAATTTTCTCTATGGGATCCAAAAATATACACTCTGTAGACAATCTTAGATCATACGGCTTATATGTAACTAAATCCGTAGCCGTAGCTCCGAGTTTTCCTACAAATCCTGATGGGGGGTTTGATACACATATACACTCGTCTACGTTGCGGAACTTGACCTCTACTTCAATTTCCTGTTGTCTAAGTGCACACACTGGAACTGCGAGCTCTGGGTGATTGTGGAAGTAAAACGGTATCTCGATGCAGACGTCCCCCCCGAGTTGTTTGGGGTATGGCTGCGCCTTTGAAATTCTACTATTGATTACATCTGGATCTGAACTCACGTCACGTTTACATAAGTCGAATAAGTTGATTTGTTTTGTGGTTGGGTATTCAAGTTCGTTGTATAAATCTAAATACTCAGTTGTGAGGTGTTGAATGACAATACCACCGATAGAAAGTGTTATGTATTCGATAAAATTGCAGGCTTCACCGTAAACATAGTATTTGGCTATGTTGGAGTCTGTCGGATTCGCTAACACTATATCAGGTAAACTGAACATGAGATTAACACCCTTTAGGACATCACAGTGGTCATATGGGATGTTAAATTTATGTATTTCACCGTACTCTACGTCTTTATCAGATTCAATGTCGATAAATTGTAAAGAAAAATTCGAGTGTTTCTTGAAGTTTTCTTTAAAAAAGGTAAACTCGGGAACTTCCGTTGTGTAGCGGTCTAAAAGACCTCTAGACTCAAGTTGAATAGCCCCAGCCATACTAATATAAGACTATTAATAAAATTTCAAGCCAGCTAACCCAGAGTCAAATGACAGAATGTTATAGTTTAAGGCGTATACACGGATTTGTGTTTCTTCAGACGAATACGTTCTATCTATCAATGAGTTATCATCTGGGTCGACATACCTATCCTGTTCCTTGAATTCTAGTGTGAATTTCTGATGAATAATCCTACTCATGTTCAGTTGCCCTGTGGGATTGCTATCCCCTGGATCGAGGGAAAAGGAATACATACCGAACTGTGATTCTCCAAAATCGGGTATATTTATATGATTTTTGAATGGCTGAACAACAGATAAGAAGTGACCATTTTTCCTAAAGAAGATGACGTTATTCAAACATAACTCAGCAGTCTTGATTTGTCTGAACCTGTAATTGTTTGGTGCGTCATTGGAGTTGGTATAAATGGGTTCTCCCAGAAACAACAACTCTTTTACGGGGTGTTTGAAATCGAGTAAGAATACTTTTTTGTCAATTCCCGGTTGCATCCGAGTTTCGCGGAGCTGCACCTGTGTTATGAGATACTCCATGTGACTTTCCTGATACGCCCTGCGTTCAGTTTCACCCAAATACACGTGCTCAGTCGTCAACACTATTTGATCGATGAATTTCTCAGTAACATCGTTTATTGGTGGTAAACTTGAGGCCGACTCTGATTTATACGAATAGTACTTGTCTCTACTTACAAGCTTTATTCTTATAGACACCTGCTGTTGGCTAAGCTTACACAAAGGGATCGCAGACTTGTTGTTTCTCGTGAAATAAAAGGGTAATTC
>Ga0302138_10001081_pt1 | contig 13426 bp, 8 predicted proteins | sample CBN3_321_MG_FD_203110 | JGI IMG/M metagenome (GOLD analysis project Ga0302138, IMG submission 203110) | Marine microbial communities from Western Arctic Ocean, Canada - CBN3_surface | ecosystem: Environmental > Aquatic > Marine > Oceanic | place: Canada: Western Arctic Ocean | collected 2017-09-15 | reverse complement strand
TTCTCAATCAAATAATCGATATTTATCCAATGAGCCCAGTCGCCATTCGGAGTACTTTACTTGATTTTCCACCGAAACCTGTAAACTGAATACCTTTAGTTTGAACCGAATACTCTTCAGTTGGCGATTCAATAATCCACTGCGCCTCCATTGAGGATTCGTAGATATCCGAGAGATAATGCAATTCTTGATTGCTTGAGCCTCGCCAGAGTAAAGATTGGTCACGTAATTGAGAAACAAATGGGCCTGTAGACACAATGTCACAATGATGGAGCAGTTCGGTAACAGAATGGTCGATACTGGTGAGAAGTTCTTTGTAGGTATGTCCTGAAAAAGCGAAGACCGTCAATGTTGGGCGTTGCTGTCGAAACAACTTGATCGTTTCAAGTACAGCAGCAGACTGTTCAAAAGGTTCTCCACCACTGAATGTCACACCTTCGATGTTTGGAATTGAAAGTAACCATTCTGAAATCTCTGATGGCTTGACCAACGAAGCAGCGGTGTGTGGATGCGTTGGTGCGCTGTAACAACCTGGGCAGCCAATGGTGCAGCCCTGCACCCAAATAACAGCACGTACGCCTGGTCCGTTCGCCCGGCTACGACTCATTGTTGCAGCCACATTCAACAGAAGTTCACCCATTGATTTCATTCCTCCAATCGGAATAATGAATCGCCATTTGTATCACCACTTACGTGTAACTTTAAGCGACGACTCTTGAGTTGATGAAGATGGTCAAACAAGAAAAGACTCATCGGGTTGACGAGTTTCTGTTCGATGATGTTAATCAGTCCACGACCACCATGGCTCACATTACCTTCGCCAACAAGTTGTTCGACATGAGCCTCATCAAGCATCAGTTCAAGATTGAATTGATCGAGTAAATGTTCACGAATACCGCTTAACTTACCAGACATAATGGCAGAACGTATGCCGGGGTCAGTGATGAAATCAAAGACGATGATGTTATCTCCAAAGCGATTGAGTAATTCAGGCCGCCCCAGTGTATCGTTGAAGTGGCCTTGAACCGCTTGCTGGAAATGGGCCTTTGTGGCTTCCATATTTGTACTCGGCTTGGCATCACTTGCCCCAATATTTGAAGTGAAGATGATGACGGTTTCTGAAAAGTGAACCGTTTGCCCTCGTCCATCTGTAAGTCGTCCATCTTCCAGAATTTGCAAAAATTTGTCTAAAACACGAGGGTGGGCTTTCTCGATTTCATCGAAGAGAAGAACTGAGAATGGCTTTTCTGCTACTGCATTTGTTAATTGTCCACCTTCTTCAAACCCTACATATCCAGGAGGGGCGCCAATCAATCGCTGGTCTGCATGTTCCTGACTGAATTCAGACATATCGAAACGAATACAATTGTTTTCATCACCGAATATAAATTCAGCAATCGCTTTGGCAAGTTCTGTTTTTCCAACACCTGTCGGTCCGACGAAGAACAAGGTCCCCTTTGGTTTGGTCATCTTTCGAGAGTGTTGTACGCCTGCCAAGCCTAAGAAGGCCCGAATAATCATGGTGACAACTCGATCAACGGCCTCATCTTGACCTTTTACACGTTGGCGAATAATTTCCCCTGCTCGCCCAACACGATCTTGGTCGAGTTGAGTCCAAGGAGATTCCTTTTCACCAAACCTGTAAAGATTCACCAAATCTTCAACTGGAAGTTCAGTTTGACTTTGGCGCGACAAAGCAGCAAGGTTTCGCATATCAATTAATGACATTCCATCTGTCATTTCTGCAAGATGGTGAAGAGAATCACGACCATCTTGGCCAGATTTTAGGATGAAGTCTTGGCGAAGATTTTCAACAGCTTTTCGTCGTTGTAGAAGGTCAGGGTGCGGAACATTGACAATTCGAATTCGATCATCATGATTGTAAAATCGAGGCGGTAGTGTCCCGAGCGTTGGTGTGATAATCACTAACAAACCAGTGGAATTATTCAAAGCAGAACCACGGAGTTGACTCAACGGTTGTTCGGAAATAGCTTTACCGAGTTTTGTTAAATGACTCCGTTCATCCATATCTTGCTGGTTTGCAGTGGTGATGAGATGTTCTCCCCAATCCACAACAAACATTGGTCGCTGTGCAGATGAAGTTGTCAAGACTTGCCTCATAGCATCAAAGGCGAATGCAGGGTCCCTGTAGGCTGCAGGAGCATTTACACAACCATTCTCAAGTGAAGATCGCTCATTGATCGCAGGTTCGCCTAAGTCATACTCCTCTCCTTCTTCAGAGGGTGCATTCTGTTCCATCATATCGGTGAACAATGTGAGGTGACTTTGCTTTGGAAATCGTAAACCATCGATTGCATCCCAGGTTCCTTGAAGGGAAAATCGCTCGGCTAATGTGTTCACAACCAATTCCGAAAGACGTTGTTGATTTCCGTTGGTTGAAGGCCATAAATCTCGTACATTCCCATACAAAATTAAACAACGCCTAAATCCAGATTCTCGTTCAAGCGTTCGTATCCATTCCATATCATCCATGTTTAGTTACCCCCCATTGTACGTGTGTTTCCACCACTCGGGAATCCTTTACTGCCTTTGGAAATCTTATCAGGATTTTTCCAATTGTGTTGAACAGGCCCCGTCGCGATACTGAAGTTTGCTTCCAACACGCCAAGTACTTCATCCAAATGATCAGCGCATTTTCGTTCCATGAAACCGTTCATGTCAAACTCCATTTGCCCGTTTAAATCGATTTCAAATCGAATGCTTCGATTTGAGGGGAGTGTTCCAATCATGATCACTCCACCAGTCTCCTTGTCAATGGTTGGTTTTCCAACCGCAAAACCTAAATCGCGCATTGTTTTCATGAGTGCGGTGATAATTTCCCTGCGCAATGTTTCATCCACTGATTGCTTCATATCTTGTTCATGGATTTGAAGAGCAGATTGGCGTATTTCGGCAACTTGTTCTTGCAATTCCGTGATTTGTCCCTTTTGAACGATGTTGGAGAGATCTTCAGTTGTGCGAAGCAGAACACCTACTTCTTCCATTGAATCATTGTGCTCCAAATCTTCAAGTCGCGCCTCGAGTTCCAGTTTTAATCCTATGACGGCAGATTCTGCCATCCATTGTTCGCGTTGTAAAGCATCTTGTCGCTGATTCGAAGTACCCCCTAAAGTCGAGATTTTTGCTTGTTGGATATTCAATTGTTCGAACATGGCATCGATGTCTCCTGAGGCCGGAGTGTTCTTTGCCTGTTTCACAACCGCCATTATCTCACTGATTTCTTCCTGAACCCACGCCCCAGTCCCGCTTTCAGCGAGTTGTCGTTGCTGCCTTTCAACGGCTTGGGCTAAAGCCGAAACTTGCAGCTTGATTTTCTTGCGCCTCGCTTCTTCTTGCTGTCGTTCAAGTTCTCGCCTTCGTGCTTCAAGTTGTGCTTGTGTCATTCCTTGTGAGCTCATTTCTTGTTCCTCCCCTTCTTTTTGGATTGCTTACCTGATTTTGCTTTCGGGTTTTTGTCCTTCTTTATTTTGTTCTTAAGATTGTTGAGAGCCTCTTCCAACTTCTCCTTGAACACCTTCAGTGAGGTATTTTCAAGGCCGTTAGTTGTCATGCGATCAAGCCACAAAACCATTTCAGCCTCAGTGCCTTGTTTTAAGTGACGTATGCATCGTTGAAGCATCCAATTCTCGAGCCCGTTCAACACTGGAAGCCAAGTTTCGTTGGAGTGAACAAAAGTATCAATCTTGATGATGCCGGATTCCATCGAATCGATGGTATAATTTTTTCCAAAATACGGTTCTAATGCCCCTTTGAGTAGTTGCTCAGCGACTGATTTGCCCATTCGAGACAAACTCCCTTCTTCTGCATTTGACAGAGATTCGAGTTCGATGGTAAAATCGGGTTGTTCGATGGCTCGCTTCCAACGAACGATAGCATGCATTGATGAAATCACCTTCATTGTTTCTTCAGCCATGTTGATTTCTTTCAGCAAAGCAATAACGGTTTGTGGAGCGGGTACTTCCTTCAGAATATGTTCAGCAATTTGTTTTGCTTCTTCATGAAGGCCATATTCATTCAACTGATCCATCGATTCAAGTACATTCTTTGGAATAGAGTAATTACTTGGGGTTTCCAATGATTCAGCCCATATCACAGACGAATCTTTGAGGATTTTTTCTGTGATGGAGTCCCCATCTAATCCGTGTTTGAGTGCGGTGATTTTGCCAATGGTTTTGGCAATATTGAATGGTATCTGGGTATACATTACTGGTAGACGCGTTTGAAGTCCATTGAACCACAAGGCTTGCGAAAATTTATGATTTTTACCAAAAGTATCTACCAAGTCAAGGCATTGGTTGAAGTATTGTTCTATTCCCTGAGAGGAGAAATTCCAAGAAAAGTTTTGATATTCGTCTTTTGTTGACCACCGCAGATCATCAATTGGGTCGGTGAGAGTTGCCAACAACCTCATTGTTTTGATGGCTTCCAATGTGTGAGGTAAATCAGCATCCATGTCATGCTCATGTGTAAACATGTTACGACCGGCCTTGGTTTTCTTCAATTCAGTATGAAGTTCTTTGTCGATGACATTAATTGACCTCAAATCTCCCAACATCCCAGCTAAATCCGAAACAGGTCGCCTATTTCCGACAACGAGATCCTTGACAATACGTTCCATGTGACGGTTTACTTCAAAGCGCGTCATTGTACAATTGCCAAGAAGAGTCTCTTCTAAGTGCGCCATTTCCTCCCACGGAAGTGCTTGCTTACGTTGCCGCACTGCTTTCCACAGAGTGAAAAGGTCGGAATTGTTTTGTCCCGATGTAGACGCCTCAACTGCAAGAGCATGTATCGACTTTTCAACCGTAGCCCAACAATCTAATTTTTCATCTGGAGATATCTGAGATACCTCAACAGCAGAAAGTAAGGCTTTGACACCTTCGTTTGAACCCAAACAGAGAGTCGCATATCGATCAACAAATGCTTTTACAGCCGTGTGCATATAAGCCAATCCTAGAGGTCCAACAGCAACATTCAAACGGTTTTGAATCTTGGTGAAATCACTGATGATTCCGTTCGGGTTCTTTGATGCGATGCCTTCAACCATGTCTTGAATCCATTGATCGAGGTCTGCAAGAGCATTGGTCATGTGGAAAAGGTGTTCAGAACTGAGTAGGTTTCGAAGATATGCATCGACCTTTGCAACTGTTTTCAAGCCCCTTGGTCCTGAATGACAAAGAACGGGGAGGTGAATTTCCTCTTTTGGCGTAAGCGGTATACTGATATATCCAGCCTCGTAGAAACCACTGCTCATCGCAATTGTTCCTTTTGCCATAATGTTGTTCCAAGGAATGGTAAAACTTGGAGGTGTCAAGTCATTGTTTTGTTGGAACTTGTAATTTTTCTTAAGTTGTTGTGATAAGCAAACCATGGTCCGTGAAGTGAGCAATTGGTCAAGTGCCTGCAAGGGTATATCGATGAGATTGGTCAATTGTTCATGCTCATGGACGACTAAAATACCTTGCTGCATCCTTTCCTGTCCCATCAGGCGGTCAAGACGAACGAGCGGACTGGCATTTTTTACAGAGGTGATATCCATTCCTTTTGTCTTCGGAAGAGAGGAGGCGAGGTGCTTAAGCAAACTTGAGTGTTGTGAATTAAGTTGTTGTAAATAGCCTTCAATCCATCCAATCCTTGGTATGTGTTCGCGTTGGAGATGAACAAGCCATTCTTGCTTCTTATCCTCGTGTCCAACGGTGAGTGTGAAATGAAGTGGAAGGTGAACTTCTCGATTTTCAAAACGGCTCTCCAAAACTTCAATCGTATTGATTTCAATTTCTTCATTTGGGTCGAGTGATGACAAAACGTCCTCGATTTCTCGACGAGTGGGGTCTACATGAGACCATTTCTTGTTGAGTTTATTGAGCCAAATCGAGTCTTCCTTCTGCGACCATCCACCATCAATGGCACCCTTCTCAATCTCAGGTCCACCAAGAATATGCACAACACCGGTTGTCATGCATCGAACAAAAGAATAGATCTTCGTTTCAGTTGGCTCTTTCATATACTTGTTGAGCAGTGCTTCTTTACCAAGTACATTGACTTGAAATTTCATTCGAGAAAAACGGTCCTCGTCGACAGGCGTTATTGTGCTTTCCAATTGGTGAATTTTTTGTTGTGTAACGTCACGTTGGCGCTGTAATTCCTGCCATTCCTCTAGATCGCTTCCAACCATCGCCAAACGATCCAATGTTGCCTTCAACTCTTGGTTGAGGGTTCGAAGTGTATCATCTGTGGGATTTTTTACACTGACCTCATCAACGGAATCGATAGTGTTGCAAAGTTTCAATGTCCGCAGAGTCGAGTCTACCAAGAGTGGATCTAAACCAAACTGTGTAATGACGTCCCTTGCACTACATCCTGGTATGTGGTTGAACGCTTTGAGGATGTGGTGTTCTAATAGTGTCAGTGAACGTTGCCTTGCATGTGTTACTTCGACTGGATATTCATGCATCATCCAATGACCGTCAACGGTATGGATGGTTGCCCTGTCGGGTAATTGCACTGCATCAGACATTGCTTTGAGTCCAGATTCAGAGCAAGTTGCGGCCATCAAGCATCCCTCCTCGAATTGTGTTGTTCATCAGCTGTTTGTAATAGGGGAATCGTTCTTTTTCTCCATCATCACGCTTGATGTTCACCTTGACCCCATTCCACGCCCAGCGGTTACCGAGCACAATCAGAAGGTTTTGAGCCCTCGAATAAGCTACGTTCACGCGATTTGGTGATTTAGCAAAACCAGTATGGGGTGGCATAATGTTCACCTGATCTTTGTTAGCATTAGAATTGACAAGTATCTTTTGTGAGGGGGCCTGTTGTTCGAGCAACCTCTTCAAATTCGCTTGGTCACCTTTGCGTAGTGGCGCTGAACGAACCATACTGACGATGACAATCGGGCTTTCCGCACCTTGGAATCGATCTACTGTATCGACGCGTATGTTCAGATGTTTCCATCGATTCTCCGTTGTATTTGAACTTCCAGCAAACACCTTTGTGTCGAATTGTGATTTTTGTGCTGCGTAGAAGGTAATGAAGGCAACTGGCAGGGTGCCATGACGATCAACGTGGGATAGATTTGCTTCAAGTTCTTTTTGTTTTGACAATAAAGCAAGTAGTTCCTGTGCTTCTTTTTCCGAAAGCTCCGGTTCACCCGATTGCTGAAGTTCTATTAATTCTTCAAGACGGTTGATATCTCGTTTCCATTCTCCGACTTGCGTGTTAATTTCTTCAAATAGATGTTCAGCGAGTTCGATTTCTCGCGCATTGAAGTACGATGTCCCTATTTTCTCTTCACCACAGTACATGTTTTTCCGAGTTAGAGCAGAATCAACCCAATACATGTGCCGGCGTGGATGAATTAATTCTGAGCCTTTGTTTTCAAGACCCCACGAGTCCTTCTTTCGGATTGATATACCGTGCTGCTTGTTGATTTCCTGGGCTTCAACAGTGAGTCCACATTGTAGTTTTCCTTCATAAAATGGATTGATGGCACTCATGATTTGTTGATGCATCCGATATTGCACATTGAGGCTTGATTTCAAAGATTCATGTGCGCCAATGAAGTGACGTTCAAACAGGGCTGTGGTGACCATGTCCCTGAACCGGCCCTTTCCATCCTCATTCTCACCATCGTACGTGTCTTCGTCTTCGGAAGTTTTCTTCTTTGGATCGTTAAACTCCGGGGCTAATTGGCGATGGTCACCAACCCAAATCACCTTACGACCCAGCAAACTTGGGAGAATTATTTCAGGGGGAGTGGCTTTGCTAATTTCATCAATAATCACAACATCAAACGGCTCAGTCGCATGTTCGCCGTACCAATGCCAACTTCCAGATTGAGCGGTTGTTACACCATGAACGTTAACCAATTCAAGATAGAGTGATTTTAAGTCATCGATTGAAGATTCAGAAGTGTCGTTCAGGGCTTCAATCCAATCCTTTCGAAGGTCCATCCAAAGCTCCTCATTTTGGTATCGAACCCGATGTGTATTTTGCCAGGCTTTCCCAGATGCTGCGATTTCCTTAAAGAGCACTTGGATAGATATTGCTTCGCTCGCGCTCCCCTCCAATTCATCAGTTCCATGCGAGTTGACTTCTTCTGGAAGCGGTGAGATAAGTGATTGATATTCTTGGTGAATATCTGTAACTTTCCTTTTAACGAGGTTTATTTTTTCGTCCAATGCAGTAATATTTTGCTCGGAAATGACGCTGGATTCAGACTTCGTTGAACCAGAAGAAGACCCCTCAAGGTGCAATTGAATTTCTGCAATGGCTGAACTCTTGATATCTTCTAAAAGATAAACATTGTCTTTAATGGTGGACATCTCGTTTCCGAATTCAGTTCGAAGTTGTTCACTGATTGCATCAATGTCGGATGGCGGTTGCAGCAATGAAGACAGATTTAGCAAATCATCATGATTGAGTTTACGGCCTAACCGAGCTAAAACCTTGCTTGTTGCTGGCCATCCTTTGCTGGCTTGTTCGCTTTGTTGGTGTTCCATCTGTTCAAGTTCCTCTTTGAGTGATTTTGCTTTGTCAAAGTTTAATTCTGCCGCGGCATCATTCATTTCTTGACGGAGTTTTGCTTGAGCAGGGTCAACATCACCAGTGATGTCAAAGTCGTTCAATAGTTTGAGGCACTCTTCGAGAATTGGCATCCTTTTTTGTTCGTTATCCAGTTCATTTATTTGTTTGACTTGTCCGCCAATACCTGAATTATCATTTAACCGACTCACATCGATCAGTTCCCATTTACCTCGTTCCATGAACCCTAAAGATTGCTGCAGAATGTTATTTTGCTCTTCATTGTCTTGGTTTTTCTTTTCAGCTATTGCCTGTTCTTGGAGCAAAACTGCTCGTTGGTGCCTTGATTCCGACAACAATTTTTGATTTGATTCCACTTGAAGGGCAATCGCTTTACCATTCGCTGTAAATTCCTCGATAGCTTTCCATGCAGAACGAAGATTCAATGCTTCGGTTTGTGCAAGTTCACATTCGTTCTGAATAGATGGGAGGAAAAAAGATTGGACCACGTTATCTTCCAAAAAAGGTTTTGATTCTGGGTCTGGATCTATTGAAGCGTATTTTCCAAGCCAGCGTATAGGTCGAACATTGGTTTTATGGCCGAGACGTCCTAATGCATTGTCAACTGCCAAGTTCGTTTGACTTGCCACCAAGACTCGTCCTCCGTCTTGTGTGATTTGATTCACTAATTCTGCGATAACGGTGGTTTTCCCTGTGCCGGGTGGCCCTTGAATGAAGTAGACATCTGGTGCAGCAAGTGCGGAACGAACTGCCCATTCCTGTTCTTTGTTAAGACGGTCGACCAAGGGGTACTGAAGCGTAGGCGGCTCGAGCGGGCCAGGGGATGCGTTCTCAATATCGAAAATCCATTTGTGCATGTCTGAAGGCGCTTCCATGTCCCGCAGTCGTTCCAATCCTTTTCGTTCTCGATTGAGAGTGCCGTAATCGTCTTTCGAATCATTGATTAATGTTTGACCAATCCATTGTTCAAGAACATTGCTCGATATAGGTCGATTTAGACGGACATTAACCGTGACCATTTCTTTGCTTTTAGGTTGATTGCGTGGCTTTTTAACATCGCCAACTTCCATCTTTTGCTCGAATGCTTGTATTGCCTCATCCGAAGCGATTTCTATTTCCTCCTTTGAGGGGCTCTTCGTGATGTATGATTTCGGGCCCCAATTCCACGATAGACGTTTGAGTAACTCTAATGAACGTCCGCTTGATTTAAGATTCAAAGATGCGATTGGTGGGTCGTCTTGCAACAATTGTGCTGAAACAATTTCACCAGTCCATGCATTTTCATTGTGCATGTGTTCATACCATTCAAGATATGCAAACCAATCTTTGAGTTCGTTTTCAGTCTCCATGATTTGCGATTGAAGGCTACGTAGCTTGCTAAGGAATTCATTTGGAGCAGCAACCCATCCGCTACCTGAATAAGCATCTTGCTCATCGATTGCAATGGTTGCCACCAGATCTGTTGACTCAATTTTAGCAATTCGCTCACCTCGGAAAGCAAACACTTTCAAAACACCATCATCGGAAATTTTAAATCGCGCACATGGTAATTCACCGTTCCGCCCTTGAAGTTTCGTACCTAATGAATCATCAGGATGAGGGAACATCATGAACTCAGCTCCGTCTCGCCCATCCATACCCTTTCGAATGACATGACGTGTTGAATGTGGAGCCATCCACCGTTCAAGAAAATCCATCGTAAACTGTTGCCATCGTGCCCGACTGAGAGAGTTGACTTGCCTTGAATCATATGGCACTTCGCCAAGATTTAAGAGTTCGAAATTCTTTGCCACCCAATCCGTTAATCCGAGTGTTTTACGGTAATTTTCACCGGCATCCCGTCCAATGAAACTCGACATAGTGTAGAACGAAATATTTTCGGCGGTGGAATAATTCACAGACATCACCCCACCAACCTCTGCAATACCATCACCGTCAGGATACAACACTTTCGGCGGCATTAGTTGACCACCTTGATTAACTTTCGAGTTCGCTTAGCAAGTGATTTAATTGTAATTCCAGCTTCAGACGGGTTTTTCGGAGCTTTTGGTCCACCATAACTTGCAAGGAACCCATCCGGATGGAAGAACCATTCTTCATTGAGTGAGGATTCCAAATCCACGAGAGAAAAGCCTGCATCTTGTGCTTTCCGAGATAAAATAACGGCGAGTCCGTCTTTGCCCTGGCGAACAACAGCTTTTGCTCCGCGCTGAAACAATTGTTTCGAAGGGATGTGATCTTCTGGACCGAGCACAGCAACTCCGCCTTGTATCTGAATCTTTGATGCGTTGATCTTTTGGCGTTCCCGGCGCTGAGTAAATTTTAATTTCCCGAGCAATAACTCTCCGGCACGTTCGACAATCGTTTTGTCATCTAAACCAACACTTCGCCATGCAGAGACCATATCTGCTAGAACCACAGCATCGTTACAACGCTTTGCTTGATCGGTGAGGTTGAGTTGTTTTGCCCACGGCTTAAGCACCTTGTAGTATGCGGAATCAGACCCTTTCAATGTAGAAACCACCAATCCAAAGGCACTCCCTACTCCAAGTCCTTTTACTGCACTTGTTCCGTTCATCAGGTCAACCGCGATCACTTCTGCTTGGGATATTGTAGAATCCGCACGAACAAATACGACTGGCGCATTTGGCTTCAAAAGATGCAATAATGCCGCAGAGAATGCCGCATCAGCATCGACTTGTTGATGCGTCGCAATGAGCATTGGGTCGTCTCGATTGAGCCACGCCATTAAGGTATTTTTCTCATCTTGCGAGGTCTTCTTATCGATGGTCTGTTCTTCTTCCATACCTCGTTGTAATATGATTCCGATACTTGAAGATAATATTTGAATTCTGTCTGATTCAACCGCTTTCAACCTCTGTTTAGAAGAATTTGGCTTTAATCAGCCAGGGATTCAAGATTGCCCGTTTCCTTTCCAACGGTGATAGGCTAATTTGCCGACGGTTGTTGAATGATATGTTGAATTCTTTTTCTTTTCAAGTACACCACACTCAATTAATGGTGTGATTTGGGCATAAATTGCCTGTTGACTTTTGTCCATTTCCTTGGCGATTCGCTCAACGACGAGCGGCTCGGGGGAATCATCAATCAAACGAAATAACTCGACCTTTGCCGGGCTTTTCCGGAACAAACGTACTGCAGGACCAAGTTGGTCGAACAAAGGTATGTCGATGACGAGTTGGGAAGGTTTTGAGCGAAGTTCAGGATATTTATCACCGGGGAGTGTGTAATAGACTGGAAAGAGGTGAGTTGATGCTGAAAGTGCCATTCCTATGGCGAGGAGGTTCGTACCCCCAGTGATGCTCACGTGCCATATGATTTCTCTCTTTGAAAATTCAATCGATGTCCTTTCAACCATTTCATCAAATTCAGCCATTACATCCTCGATGGTATTGGTTTGCCAAGGCTTATCGATATGAACGGTCCGAACTTCCGGAGGTCCATTTGGCCCACAATGGCGGCTCCAGTCATATCTCAAATTTTCAAGAACATTCGTGACAGCGTCTTGCATACTGGTAAAGGCATAGATGACTTCTGGTTTCCATTTGTCCAAAGGCGCTTCAATAATATCTACAGTGGCACCTAAAGGAGTCACCAAAATATGGACAGGAGGTAGTACAGACTTTCCCATTGCTTTTGGACCTCCCTTCTCAACTTCAAACCTCCGCTTAAAGTACAGATGTTGAATCGGATGCATTGGAAATTTGAATTACAAACGAAAGAATTGGCGACGTGAATGCAGTCAATTCCAGTTAACATGTCAACTCGAAGGGCGATTCTCGATAATCTTGTAACTTTTTTCCACATTCGGAAAAGCGTTGAATAATTCTGATCCAAGTCTGGAAGTTCGATAACACCCTACTACCATTCGAGTGTACTCGTAATAGCATCGCAAAAATGGGGTGAAAAGAATTTTTATTATTACTTCTAGCGACTTGAATCAAGAGCATCCGCAATCTTATTGAGTGCTTTTCCATGGGTAAACCATGGACTTGGAACTGGTTGTGTTCAGTCTGCTCGCAACCTTTGTTGCAGCTGCGCTGACAGTGCCTGCCGGTTTCGGTTTGGCCACCATGATCACGCCTGTGGTTTTTCTTTGGCTCGATCCACATGAAGCAGTGGCGGTTGTGGCCATTGTTCACGGCTCACACAATGCGTGGAAACTCAAGGTGCTCCGGAAAAGCGTCGATTACACTGCCGTACGTCGTTTTGGTTGGGCGATGGTAGTTGGGGCGCTCATCGGGGCTTCACTCAATACGGTGGTGGAATCAGAGCCGTTGCTGTTGATTGTTGGCGTGGCGCTGGTCGTGTTACCTCTGCTTTCAATCACAGAGGGTTGGACCAATTTCCGCCTGCCTGAGGCTGAGGATCGCATCGGCGGTTTTGGCTCGGGTTTTTTCGGCGGGCTCACCGGCCACCAAGGGGCATTACGAGCCATGTTTTTGCAAAAGCGTCTGCCAAACAAAACCGAGTATGCAGCAACTGCTGCTGTGCTTGCCCTTGTCGTTGACCTCACCCGCATTCCGGTCTATGTGGCCTTGGAAGGCTGGCAGATTCTCGATGCAGGTTGGCTGATCGTTGGCCTGGTGTTGGCAGCAATCTTGGGTGTTCAATTGGGCAAACGCTGGTTGAAGAAATGGAAATCCGACACCATACGCAATGGGATCTTGGTGGCGATTGTTGCCAGCGGCGTCCTTTACATCAGAGAAGCAGCTGTTGCGCTTGGGTGGCTCTGAACAGAGCCTGGGATGTGGAACGTTGCGTCCACTTTCATCAGAGTCGGCTTCGGATAATGACTGCGGCCATTAACGATCCGTTGACGCCTAAAATCAAGTGTGGG
>Ga0302138_10001074_pt1 | contig 13438 bp, 8 predicted proteins | sample CBN3_321_MG_FD_203110 | JGI IMG/M metagenome (GOLD analysis project Ga0302138, IMG submission 203110) | Marine microbial communities from Western Arctic Ocean, Canada - CBN3_surface | ecosystem: Environmental > Aquatic > Marine > Oceanic | place: Canada: Western Arctic Ocean | collected 2017-09-15 | reverse complement strand
GCTCGCGGTTTCCGCGAACGGAACCATCACGTCCCGGAACGTGTCGTGGGTTTCGCCGCTCGCGCTTTCTTTGCCCGCCGTGTCCGGGTCCGCCCCGGATGCTTTCAAAACCTCGGTCTGCACACTGGCTAAACCTTTTGACACGAAATCGAGGCTCTCTCGCGTGCCGTCCAGGTGAAGCGCACTCGCTTTGATCACCAGGGAAAGCTCTTTGCCCAGAAACTCAACCTCGGGAGAGGTCTTTTTCAGTTCCTTCACCACGAAGTGAAGCAACGAGGTTTTGCGATCGACGGCCTTCACGTCCGTCAGCCTCAACAAAGTTTCCAACCGGAAACCCCTGGCTTGGCCCCGGTACGTACCGCCGTTTAAGTGGTTACCCACCGCTAAAATACCCTCCAGAACCGTGACGAACTGGGAACAGTTCTTAAGCTCGGCGGCGGCGGCCGTGACGAGTTTGTACTCTTCCGTGATTTTCTCCAGGTTCGCGAAGGCGGTGTTTTTGAAAACAAGCGCCGCTGCGATTGTAAAACAAAAGTGTCAGTCTGGGGAGTCTCGTGATGGGCGATTTATGCACAGTGGGCAAACAGTCGGCGGACTCGGGGGTGCACTTATTGTAGTGGTTAGACTCGCGTAACTGCACTCCATACAGGGCATCAAACAGTGTCTGGATTTGGGAAACGCGCAATACGCACCTATGCGTTCGCTCAACCGCGGAATGGGCATGACCTGTAGGAAGTACTGCTCCACCGTGGCGAGTTGTTTTTTGTCACCCTGGTATGCTTTCAGCAAACCAATCTCTTCCGTTGTGGGTACCGCTAACGCTAAAATATTAAGCTGGTCCACCCGGAGGGTTTTGTCGTCCATCCCGAGAAACGCGCGTTTGATCTCCGCGAACGGCATCCTGATTCCGGCGAGCTGGATGGAGATGTTGAGCGACCGTTTCGGGTCAATCAGGGACACGACTTTTGGTTTCCCGGAAGTGTCATCCGAAACCGTCTTCTTTTTGCTCGCGTCTTCCAGGGCGAAAAGGGTCTCCAAATCCGCCAAGTTCACCCCGGAAACGCCCTCACCAGCGTTCTCCCAAACCGTCCCTCGCAACGCGTGCGCCTGCAGTTTATCCCAGTGCAGCATCTTCACTTTCCGCACGACTTTCGCAACCTTCAGCGAAGCCGCGATGGACGCGATGCCCACGCCGCCTGGTTTCGGACCGCCACCAGGGGGCGGGGGAGGGGCACCGGGAAGAAGTTTGCCGCCGGGAGGGGGGGGAGGCGGAGGCGGGCCGCCGAGCTTGCCTCTCGGCGGCGGAGGCGGGGGCGGCGGAGGAGCGCCGCCGAGCTTGCCGCCGGGCGGAGGTGGAGGCGGCGGAGGCGCGCCTGGCAACTTGCCCCCGGGAGGAGGGGGAGGCGGGGGCGGCGCTCTTGGAAACCGCCCCCCAGGAGGAGGTGGAGGGGGTGGCGGAGGCGCGCCGGATAGCCGTCCCCCGGGATGCGGAGGAGGCGGCGGCGGCGGCACGCCGGGAAGCTTGCCTCCCGGCGGCGGCGGCGGCGGCGGGGGAGGTACGCCTTGACGCGCTTTAGGAGGAGGCGGCGGCGGCGACAGCGGTGGTGCGCTTGTCGCCTTCCCTGTCCCCTGTCTCGCCTCTTCAAGCTGCGTTTGGATGTTGCCCACCTTTTCGTTGGCGAACGCGTCGCGTCGCTCTTTCAGTTTCGCGTTTTCCGCCGTCTCCGCGTCGGTTCCCTCTGCCTCCGAATCGCCCGGCCCCGCCGAAACCGAAACGCTTTCGGTTTCGGTTTCGGTTTCGTCGACGCCGGAGCCCACCATTTTCGTTGCCAGCGCCCCCCGAAGCCCGCCGTCGCCGTTTCGTTTCAACCTCGCCGCCTCCTCGGTTTGTCGCTTCCTCTGCTCCTTCACGAGCGCCACTATTTTCGCCACGTCCTCCGCGGTCACCGCGCCGTCGTCGTCGTCGTCGCCTTCGTCGCCCTCGACGAGCCCGTCAAGCCCACCCTTCGCCGCGACCTCGCGCAACACCCGCTCCAGAACGTCGCCGGAGAACATCTGGAACATGTCGCTTGGTGCGAACGTTTCGCCGTTGCCTGGTGACTCACCTGTTGTGGCAATCCACGCGTCACCTGGGGAGCCGCGGGTGTCCAAATCAGCGAAAAGACCGTTCGCGTCCCGCGCGCGTTGTTCAGGAACGGCGCCGACTCCGCGGACTGCGTCCGGGCTTACCACGTCATCCGTAGGATCGTGCTCGGACCACCCGTCGGACTGGTTCGATCCATAGAAAGAGTCGCTTGCGCGCGTACCTCGAGGCGCATCATTCGCGGACTCGTTCCCTGACCCGGAAAGTTTTGGGGTGGGACGGGGCAGGGACCCGCGCGCGCGCGCCTTATTCGGGCTCGCGCGTTTCCGCACTCCCGCGTTTCTCGACGCGGGTCGTACCACCTTTGAAGGTAGTACCGATGCCACAGTCGGAGGTCGCGACGCTGTGGCCGGGGCGTCGCCTCGGATCCGCTGGGCGATGCGTTTCAAACGCGCGCTTCCCGCGTAACTTGTGTCGTTGGCAGTCGTGTTCGCATCAGGTGGAGTGTCGTCTTCATTCAGAACAAGAGTCTCACCCGTTAAGCCCGCGGGCCCCGACGACGCCGCAATCGCGTCGGCGTCGCCCGCGCGAATCGCGCCTGCTTCACCGGGTCGCGCCACACGGAACCCGGTGGGAATTGTGACGCGAGGTGGTTCGAACACCGGTGGCTTTGAGTTGGAAAAAGGCCCCGTCTGGGTTTTTAGGAAACGGCTTGAGTATTTTCCCGAGTCCGTTTTCGCACCGCCGGATACACCGACGCGGGCACCAGACGTTTTCTGTCCTCGCGGAACACGCCGTCCAACGCGCACGTTTCGGGCGTCGATACCTCTGTCGCAACCACCGTGCGTAAACTCACCACGCGAATCGTCCGTGAACTCATCATCCTCGTCCGTCGCGTCGCCGGACTCGCCGTGGTTATCGCAATCGCTGAAACCTGCAGCGTCGTCCACAGCGACGAGCGTGTCCGGCGCGACGCCGTGTTGTACATCACCAGGGTTCGCCGCGTCCACGGAAACGCCGGTCCTGTCGCTGTCCTCGAATTCGAATCCGCGGATGGCGCGTTTTTTAGGCGGACCGGCAGTTCTGGTCTCATAGTTGGTAACACGCGCGTCGGCGTCACTCGCGACGCCTTCACGTGTGTCGCCTTCGCGCGCGCGTCCCCGCGGTACGCCAGCAGACCCGTCCACAGACCCTTCGCGTTTGTTTTTCGGTTTCGCCGGCGACGGCGCGCGCGCGTTCACGAAGACCGCAACGCGGGCGCGCTCCTGGCGTTCGCGCTTTGATTCGGAGGTTTCTTCCGGAAGCGGCACAGTGGGAAACGAAACGCCGTAGGTGTTTTTGTTCGGCGAAACCGGCGGCGCGAGCTGGGACCCGCGGTTACTGACTAAATGCCCATACGGCGTCTTCCACGGAGACCCAGTCGCGGTACCGATGACCCGAGCTACGGGCACCGCTGTTGCACCTGCGGGGACCGCGGCTTTGGGTGTAGGGTCCGAAGAGCTTTCGTGTATCGGCCTCGCGGAAATTTCCGTAACCGAATCAGTTTTTTTCTTCGCGTAAGCGTTTCGCACCGCCACCGACCGCTGCGCATCCGCCGCGGTAATTCGCGCCTTCAACTCACCAAGGGAAACCGCTTTCCTGGACCCGACTTTTGAGTGTTTGGCACCAACGTCGTCCTCTGCGTACGCGTCGCCAGTGCCGTCAACCAACGAATCAAAACCGGCCCCAAAGTTCTCCGCCGCGGCTCGCCCGAGCGCCTGCGCGGCGTCTCGCGTCAAACCGCCGCGGCTCTCGTTGTCGCCCCGTAACCAAGGCGCGATGCTCTTGATCGGGGACGAGTGAACGACCCCCCCCCCCATTTCTTTTGTCGCAACCTTGCGCAGCGGGTTCGTCGGGTCCCAGGTTTTTGTTGCGTGTGTGTTTCTATCATCGCGTGCGTCGTTGAAATCCGACTCCTCGTCGTCGTCATCGTCCTCCGACACCGCCTCGCCCGACGCTTTCCTAAACGCTTTTTCTCGCAACCGAAGTTGTTTGTCCTCCCTGGACTCGTGCATGCGCGCGTACGACGCTCGCGGGGTGACCGGGGGGAACCGGCCATTCTCGTCGTCGTACCCGTGCCGCAAGCCGCGCATGTTTTCTTCCGCCATTCGTGTCGCGACCCGCGTTTGTCTCGCAGGCGCCACCGGGTCCAACAGCTGGGGTCGCACGTAAGTCAACCGCAACTCCATGTCCCTCGCTTTCCGCGCGCGCGCCACCGCTTGTTCCAACGACGCGGCCATCGCGCGCTCCATGCGTTTTTTTGACACGACGCCCGGGTCTTTGCGGTCCGGGCTTTCACCCGGGACTAAAGCGGGTGCGGAAGCAGGTTTTAAAGCGGGTGCTGGCGATTTGAGTCCTTTCAAGTCCAAGCGCGGCACAAATCCGGGTTCGGTATCCGGTCCCCGGGTATCGGTCCCCTCCGTTTTTTTGGTACCAACCGAACCGCCTTTTTCTTTTTTCTTCGCCGAGTACTGAGACGCGTACGCGCGGTCCACGCGCGTGTCGCGCGACGGCTGCACGGGTTTCTGTTTACCCGCGTTGTTAGTCTGCACATTTTGCGCCGTGTCCTCGCTCCTCACGGTAGCCGCGCCCTTGAACAGCAGGTACCTTCTTTCGGTAACTAATAGTCTGATTGCGTCTAAACTCGTGGGCGACGGCACTTTCGTGTTGGTGTTGGTTTCGGCGCGGCCCGCTTTTGACGTTGCCGTCAAAAGCGGATCGGCGTTTCGCGCCGACGCGTTCGAAGGGGACAAACCCGAAGGCGGGGTGTTACTTTCGCCGTGTGACGTCTTTCCCCGAAGCAGCTTGGGGGTTAGGGACCGTAACACCGGGTCCAGGGAAGAATTTCCGGTGCGGGTGTCGTCTCCTCGGGACGACGCGCGGAGGATAGAGCGCGCGTTTTCGTCGCCCGAACTCCTCGCGTCGTTTTCATTTTCATTTTCATTCGCCAACCGGTTGGACAACGCCAGGGCTTGCACCAGGGCTTTCACCGCACTCAATCGGTCTGCCGGTACCCGGTCCAACAACAACCTCATGACATAAAGCCGGCTGCGGTAATCCCCAATCTTCACCGCCGCGAGGAACGCTTCGTGCAGCTTTGCCGTTAACAAGCAATCGCTCAGATCGTTCAGAAGGGACACGCACACCGCGCCCAAGGTTCCGGCGGTGATGCCGTGGTTAGCACGCGCGTCGTCCGGGTCCGCGTGTACTCCCTTGGTCTCCACGTACGTCGCCGCCGCTAAGATGCTACCCGGCGAAACAGGCGTGTTCCCCTTGAAGCTGGCGAACAACACACTCGCCGACTCGCCCTCAACACGCACGGCGGGGGACAAAAGCATGTCTCGCAACAAATTCGCGGTCGATGCGAGCAGCGCCACGGTGGGTCTGTCCACCGCGTGTGCGGAAACCCGCGTTTGCGCGGGCGGGAGCACCAGCGCACCCGCCGGTGCCCCGCCAACCCGGGGACCCATGGACCTCGGGGACATGCCACAAAGGCACCCCGCCAAGGCCCGCGCGTCGTCTCTTTGATGAGGTCTCGGGTCTCGGAAGAAACAAACGCCTCAACGGCAAACAGAAAAGTGCCAACTTTCTCATTTCCTTTATTATGGGCCCGATTCCCAGCCTACTGAAACGCTTTGGATAATGCATTGCCGACGACGCGCACCTCCCTCATCTACAGTCAGACGCGCGTTCCCACGTGCCTCTATCTTCGTTGACTCGAACGATGGCTGCTTTCGCCGTTTCCGCGCCCGTGTGCGCGCACGTCGCGGGTGTGGTGTCATCTCGCCGTGCGGGTACGTCCCCCATTCCGGGTCCCATCGAAGACGCGTTCGACGCATGCCTGCCGAAACCCTATACCTTTTCAGGGTTGTATCGCGGGCCGATTCCACCGCCGGCGAGTGTGTGTGCCGTCGAGGTCGAGCGCTTGGTTTGATTTTCGGTGTCGTGGCGCGCGCCGTACCTCGCGCACTCACGCGCCGCGTACGTCGCGCCGACCTCCGGCTGTCGTGTGGGGCGACGCCGCGCACCGCACGCGCGCGCGACGGACACGACACGTCGCCATGCGTATGCGAGATGGCGACTTTTTTACCCATCGCTCGATGGCCCGTAACTCGCCCGCACCGAGCACGACGACTGACTTTCCCCCCTCGTTTTCCTCGCTTTCCATTGCAACAAACAGGTACCGCTAAGTCCGCGGGTTTCAGCGGCGTTAAGGTCCCGTCGAAGGATGCTGTGCGCCTCGCAAGCAAGCGCTCGGTCGCGATGGCGTACGCCCACGGCACCGTGAAGCTCCCGGAAGGCATGGCGGCGCCCGCGAAGCTTGGGCCGGATGTGTTCAACAGCACGTACTACCCCAAAGGCGAGGACACGGATTGCAGTCGGAAGCCTTGGATTGTGGTGGATGCGGCGGATTTGCGTTTAGGGCGGTTGAGCACGTTGTTGGCGACGTATTTGCGCGGCGGGAACGTCGCGACGTACTCCCCGAGCATGAACATGGGGACCTACGTCGTCGTGATCAACGCGGAACAGGTCGTGGTGTCCGGAAAGAAGTTCGAGGACAAGCTGTACAAAAGGCACACGCAAGGCCGGCCGGGTGCGATGAAGGAGGAGAGTTTCCGGGCGCTGCAGGCGCGCATTCCCGAGCGCATCATCGAAAAAGCTGTGCGCGGTATGTTGCCCAAGAACCGCATGGGACGGGAGCTGTTCACGCAGCTCAAGGTGTACTCCGGGTCGGAGCACCCGCACGCGGCGCAAAACCCCACGGACGTCACGACCGAGGTGAAGGAAAGGTGCTACTCGTCGTCCATGAAGCGTTGATTCATTTTTTGGGTGAGGTGTGACTGGCAGGGCGCGTGTTGTAACGAGACAAACATTCAATTAAAATTTGGAAGAGCTCTCTTCCCGTCTCGCGTTCTTCCCTCGTTTCAGTCCCTGGGAACCCAACTCCTGTGGACTCCTTCCATAACTCCTCTTAACCTCCTCCTCTTAACCTCACCTTAACCTGTCTTAACGCACCGGGCACCTTAACGTGTCTTAACGCACCGGGCAGATATCGTCAATCTTCAGAATCATGCGTACGCACTCCGTGGCTAGGGACAGCGCGCTGGTGCTCACGAGCAGCGGCTGCACCACGTTTTCCAACAGGATGTCCGTGATCGTCCCCTTGCGGACGTTGATGCCGAAGTTGGCGTTGCCCGTGGTGGCGTGTTTGTTCCGCAGCTCGGTGACGATTTCGATGGGGTTGAGGCCGGCGTTTTCCGCCAGAGTGTACGGGATCACCTCTAACGCATCAGCGAAAGCCTTGACACACACCGCGTCCATCCCACTTAAAGTCCTTCCCCACTTCCCGAGCTGCTGCGACACCTCGACTTCGGGCGCGCCGCCGCCCACGATTAAGAACCGCTTTTGCACCAAGCACCGAATCACGCACAGCGCGTCGTGAAGCGACCGGTCCGCTTCTTCAATCACGAGCTTGTTGGACCCTCGGCACAGCACGGAAACCGTGTTTCCCATGTTCTCGATGCCGGTGATTTTGACCATCTTGTCCGCGCCGCACTGCACTGAGGCGACCAGGGTGGCGTGGCCGAGCTTGTCCGGGGTTAGTTGATCCACGTGCGCCACCGGCGCGCACTTTAAGGTCTTCGCGATGAACTCCACGTCGTCGCGTTCCACGTCCCGGACCACTAAAATCTTGGCCTTGGCGAGGTAGTGCAAACTCAAATCAGTCACCGCGTCCCGCAAGATGCTCTTTTGAATCAACAACACGTTACACCCGGAGTTTTTGATCTTTTTAATCAACCCGATGATGTAGTTGCGTTCTTCTTTCAAAATCCGGTCCATTTGCTGGTAATCGCTCACCACCACGGAGTTCTCCATGTCCGTTTTGGGTGGCGAAATGCAGAACTGAATCAACGCGATTTTCGCGTTCTCCACCCGAGTCGGGCCGCCCGCGGCTTTCGAGGATTTGGAATCGAGAATCAACCCCGGGACCATCTCGGTGTCGTCGATGGTGCCGCCGCTCTTGCGCAGAATTTTGATGTCACGCAGGTCAACCATCTCCTGCGATTTTGAAAAGAAAATGGTCAGTCCCGAGTCGGCGAGTCTGGTAGTCGGGCAATTTATGCACAGTGAACAGGCAGTCTTGATTTCTGTTGCACCAATGTAGTGGTAAGACGTGCGTAACCGCACCCCATACGTGGCATCAAACAGTGTGCCCGGATTTGGGAAAGCCCCAACACTTACCGGCCGTTCTTTGTCCAAGATCTTCAACACCGCGTCCACCGCAATCGGGGCGAGGACGTTGGAGTATTGGGCGACGACTTTCGACCCCAACGAAGTAGTCGCGGCTTGAATAAGCGCCTCCCGGTCGTCGATATCCAGAGGAATCGCCATTGACTGTAAAATTTCGCACGCCTTGTCACAAGCGCGGCCCATCGCGTCGCTGATCACGGTGGGGTGCACGCCTCTTTCCAATAAACCGATGCACTTGTTCAATAGCGACCCGCACAGCACCGTGACCGAAGTAGTACCATCCCCGGCCGCGATGTCCTGGCTCTTCGCAAGCTCCACTAACATCTTGGCCGCGGGGTGTGTGACTTCCATTTTGTTCAGAATCGTGGCGCCGTCGTTCGTAATAGTCACGTCGTTGTTCGCGCTCACTAGCATCTTGTCCATCCCCCTTGGCCCCAAGGATGTTCGAATAGCATCCGCCAACTTCTTAGCCGCGTTCATGTTGGACATCCTGATGTCGTGCTTTAGTTTGTTGTCGCTGTACCGCTCGCCCGCGGACGAGCCGGATGACGGGGTTTGCGTCACGGCGACCATCGCGATGAGATGAAGTTCTTAGAGCGGGAAAGGAACTGTCGGATCTTTGACCGATCTGAAACTCTGCCGCCTCTAGATAGATCGGGCGCGAAGTAGTGCGTAAAAGTCGGTCTACCCTGAGAAAGGCGGACGTAAACACGAGCAACGGTACGCAACAAGCACACACTGTCGCGGATACACGTGTACCTCTGGCGATCGCGGATCGGAGTGGGACGGACCAAGGGCGCTCGACGTTGACTTCTCAGATCGCGTTTTTGCCGATCTTCTCGTTTTTGAAGTTTCCAGCGTCGGCGAGCTTCTTCTTTTCTTCTTGGAGCCGTTGATGAGTATGTCCATGGAAAAGAAAAGTGGCACCGTCTTGCATCGGCAAACAGTGTTGGGATTTGGGAAATACACAACTTTGGGAAATGCCAAAAATGGCCCATTTTTTGCGTCTTGCCTCGTCTTTTGGCCCGTTGTCGGGTCAAATGCGCAGAGGACGATCACAGGCTTGCGTCGCGGCGGTGCCGTCGACACCACGGAGTTGGACCACGCACGTGTGGACGTACTGTGAACGTTGCGTGCGGATACCAGTGTCTCTTCATCGACGTGCCGTACGGATCGCGCGAATACAAAGGCGCCGGGCGTTGGCGTTGGAGGTTCAATCAATCCGTCGACTTCCAAGGCGGGAATTGGGGTTGCGTTGCGTGTGGCGAGCGGGAGCGCGGCGCGGAGGAAGGGAGGCAGGTACGGACGGTCGGGATACACAATTGAATTCTGTGTGGGTGCGTATCGCACGAACCAACCGTGGGGGCGCCTGGACTTGTGTCAGACTTGAACGCCAAGACGTAAGCGCGGCCCAGGCGCGTTTCCTCGCACAGTCCAAAAGTCCAAAGTTCACCTTCTAATTACACAAAAAGCAAAATGACCCCCGAAGAGGAGCTCGCGGAGCTCCAGAAGAAGTACGCGCTTCTGGAGGGTGACCGGAAGGCTTACTTCGAAACGAGCCAATGGACGATGAAGCAGAACAAGGAAACCATCGGGGGTTTGAAGAAAGAATACAAGGAGTTGTTGCGGCAAATCACGGAAAACGCGGCGACAGGCGTGACGAGCGCGAAGGAAAACGAAGGTACGGCCCTTTCCCGTTGAACACGTTCCGCCGACTGAATGCCCATACTCGTACCAGAAGGGACTATCACCTCTGATTGTTTACTCATACACATTACGAGAGACTGACACTTTCTCTGTTTCACCGTATCAGCCATCGCGGGCGCGGGGGGCGAGGAGCTTTACCGGTTAAGGCAGTTCTCGAAAGATTTGAAAAAGCGGTACGACGACTTGAAACAAAGCGCGGTGCGGAAAACCAAGGAACTGGAAACTCGGCTTGATTCTATTCGGGACCTGGAGCAAAACGCGGTGGACCCGACGACGTTGCACAACGACGCGACGCGATTGATTCGTACGTTGGAAAACCGTCTGGACAAAGCTTTGATAAAGTTCAACGAAGCCCGCGCGGTTGGCGAGACGTACGACACGATCATCAAGCGCTTGAGTGATGAGCGGGTCGGGTTTGACGGGCAAATCGGCACGGCGGACCGGAAACTGCGGCAAAAGGAAAAAGATCTGGACGAGCTCGTGATGATGTCCCACGACGCCGCCGCGGCAAAGGTACGTCAGTCGATTTCCCATTTCCCAAATCCTGACACACTGTTTTACCGAAGCTAGTGACTCTTGTCCATACATCTCGATATATTCGTACCAGAAAGGACGGTTATTACCTCTGCCCATACTCGTCCTGACGAAGGGACGGTTATTACCTCTGCCATTACCCTGACTGTTTACGTAATACACGTCACGACCGACTGACACTTTCGGCTTTTATCGTATCAGGAAAAAGCGAAAGCGGAGCTGGCGCAAGTTGATACTCAGCTCGCGAAGGAACGAGCCGAACGGGAAAAAGAGCTGAAAGACCGAAGAGACACGGTTCGGAAACGGGAGAGCATGAACGTGGAGGCGGCGCGGGCGCGGACGCAGCGCGACGTGGACGAAAAAAAAAGATCGGAACAAAACAAAAAGAAACTCGAAGCCAGCAAAGCCGCCAACGCGGACGTGGAGCAACGGAAGAAAGCGGAACAGCAGGGCAGTTTGTCCAACTTCGAAGGCGCTTTTTTAAAAATTAAAGACGCCACCGGGGTCAGCGATCTGGACCAGGTGATTTCCAAGTTCATGACCCAGGAGGACACGAACCGGTCGCTGAAGCAGTTGCGGAAAGACGGGTCGTTCCGGATCGAACAGCTCAAGAAAGAGATTGAGAAATGTAAAAACACGCTGGAGCGGTTCCAGTTCGGTGGGCCGGTGGGGCCCGCGTCGCGACGAGCGGTGGATGACTTGGAAATGAGCTTAAGCGCGAACGGCGTGGTGAACGCCCGCGCGCGCGCCAAGTTTGAAACGAGCAACCGTTTGTTGCTGGGCGTCGCCGCGGGGGCGGAGCACTTGGTGGACAAGCTGGATACTCTTTCCTTCGGCGCGGCGACGCCTGCTGTGAGCGACACGACCGTGGTACAGGTGCTCGCGATGTGCGAGCAGAAGATGCTGAAGGCGCTTGAGGTGGTGGCGAAGAAGGGTGGTGAGGCGAAACTCTCAGGCGGCCGGACCGGGAAGGGTATGGGCGCCACCGGCGGCGGGGCAATCGACGACGCGTTCACGATGGGGGACACCACGACCACCCCGCACAACTTCCGCCTCGCGCTGTTTCCTGACATGAACGACGAATCCGGAGACGAAGCCGAATCGGGGGACGAAGACTCTCCCGGGGAGGAGTCCGTGATGGACAGGGAGCAACTCAAAAGCACCGCGGAGGCGATGACGGAGCGCGCCACGTCGGGGCGCAAAAAAGGCGTCTTCGCCAAAGGCGCAGCGCCGCCCACGCCGGGGTCGGTTAAAGGCAAGGCGGGAAGAGGGACACGGGTATGATATAGGCCTTCCAAGTTTACTCTATCATGCTTTTATTCTACATAGTGTTCCTTTCAAGGAAGAAACAACTACACTCTCACCTTACTCCCGCCATCGCCATGACGGTGTCCGCGAGCACCTCATCAAACAGCTCATCCGCTAACCTCTTCGCGATCGCGTTTTCCACCGCCCGCACGGCGTACCACCCGACGTCGTCAGACGCGCGCGCGTCGTCGCGGCAAATCGCGTCGAGCGGGGCGGTCGTGTCGGTCGATTTTGTGGGGGCCGTCCCGTCGCCTCCGGAGGTGTCGTTTAGTTCAGTCGTACTGTCCGCCGCCGCGACGCGCGCGGGCAGCGCGAGCGAGGTCTTTGCTTTCGTCGCGACGGTTTCAAACAGCAAATCGCCGACCAAACCGCCTTTGCTTTTCGTTTGAACACCAGTCGCGTTACCGGCCAGCGCGGTGCCGCCCGCGACGTTACCGGCCAGCGCGGTTGTTGTCGGGAACGAGTTTTCGGAAACTAGCCCGTCGACGCATTCCAAAATCGTGTCGTACACCAACTCGCCCGGCGTGGCGAGTTTCGCGTGTTGCGCCGCGCGTTTTTGCGCGTCCACGTTTTTAGTCACCACAGACAGCGCGTCCAAACTCAATGGAACGCCAGCCATCACCGCCTCGAACGTGTTTTCGTCGCGAAGGGCGCGTAGCGTTTCAGGAGTCAGGCCGAACCGGAACGCCCCGGAAACGTCAAGCGCGATTCGCACGGCGCACTCCACGCGGCTCGCCGTGGCGACACTTTTCAAAACGTTCGGGTCAAACGCGTACGCTCGCGTCGCCACGGGCGCCGCGGCCGGGAACGCGTTGTTCGTGGTCAGCGCGGGTTGTGTAGGGCTGCCGGTTTCAAACGCAACCAGTTCCTTGTTGCTTTCAAATGCAGGGCTCTCCCCGGTTTCAAACTCACCCATGCCCGAATCCACCGACTCCGTCTCTGTTGACGACGCCGAACAGGGCGCCGGCGGAATGGGCGACGGCGACGGGGACTTTGCGGATCGATCGGGAGACGCCTCCGCCGCCGCCGACGCACTGTTCGCGGTGTAAATTTCCCGGTCCAAACGTCGCATTTCTGTTTGCAACGCAACCTCCTTCCCACTCAGCGTTGCAAGCGCTTCCGCGCGCCGCGTGTTTACCAAATGCGTGAGGTGTTGGATCCGCAGTTCGTGCGCCTCCAACTTGTCGCGTACGTTCGTCGAATCGTCAACTTCGCGTGCCAGCGCGGAGGACGCTTCCTCGCGCGTAACAGGCGCGGTCACCTTCGAGTCTTCGTCTTCGTCAAGCGCCGCGAGCTGTTTTTCCAACTCCGCGATTTGGTAACGCTTCGCGGTTAACTCATCCGCCCTGAGTTGTTTTTGTTTAGCAAGTAACCTGCGCTGCAAATCATCGTGCTTCGCGACGACTTCCCGCAACGCCGACGCTTCGTCGTCCGATAGCTTGTCCACGTCGAACTCAGCCCCGAAAACGTCTTCCTCATCAGGGATCTCCACCGGGATGAAACTTTCGCTTAAAC
>Ga0302138_10001060_pt1 | contig 13579 bp, 16 predicted proteins | sample CBN3_321_MG_FD_203110 | JGI IMG/M metagenome (GOLD analysis project Ga0302138, IMG submission 203110) | Marine microbial communities from Western Arctic Ocean, Canada - CBN3_surface | ecosystem: Environmental > Aquatic > Marine > Oceanic | place: Canada: Western Arctic Ocean | collected 2017-09-15 | reverse complement strand
CCTGTTCCTCCCACCAGCACAATTGCCCTTGCAATTGCGATGCGGAACTCACTCGAAAAGTCCTCCCCCTTTTTCGTCATTTTCTCCTTTAGATTCCCCACAAAATCCCCAACCTTGACCCCTCCCAACATAGCACCAACCTCCTCCTTAACGATCTCCGTCGCCACCCCTCCTCCCTTGATCTCAGTTTCCACCTCGGTTTTCACGGCAAAGTCCACAACTCTGCTCCACAGACGAACATCGTGTTCAGCGTTTCCTCCCACAATTTTTAGCCCCTTCTTCAACGCCTGCAGCGCCAACAATGTTTTCCCACGCCGCATGGTGACGTCGTACTTGGCCAACCAGGTTTTGAGGTCCTTCGGGGCGTAGTCGCACAACAACTTGACCACGCGTTTGCACTCGGCAAGGGGGTCCATTTTGGCAAGCTCGACGCCGTCAGGGTCGGCATCGGGGATGTCGCCTTCCTTGTCCTTGTCCTTGTCCTTATCGTTATTCTTCTTCTTCTCGTCAGCTTCCTTCTTCAACTGTGCCGAGCGATGAAGGGGCGAATACGAATACGAGTTGAGTGGAATAATATAATGTTAGTTCAGTAGTGGATGTAGCCATTATATTATGTCTGTAGCCATATTCATCGCGAGTATGCTCGTCTTCATCAAGACTTGCGAGCTGTGAGCGAAGCGAGCCAGCAACACCTACACTGTTGCGACTAGCTCGCAGCGCTTCGATTGCGGCTCGCTTCGCTTTTCGTTTGCTCACCTCTTCCTCGGTTTTCCCCGCGTCCGCCTTCTCCTTCTCCTCCTTCTTAGCGTCCTCCTCCTCCTTCTTCTTCTTGGAGTCCTCCTCCTCCTTCTTCTTGGCGATTTTCCCCTTCCTCTTCCTCTCGTCCTGCTTCCACCTTTTCTTCTCGGCGGACGTCATTTTGGTGAAGTCGGGCTCCTCGTCCTTCTCCTCCTTGATGGGGTTTTCGTGGAGGTGCAGGTAGGTCTTGATTATCCCCTCCGCGGCCCTCGTGTAAAATTTCTTTCCCCAGATTTCGTCCTCGAACCTGATCATCGCCACGTAGGACCGCAACGTGTATTTACGGATGCAGTACGAGTGGAAGTCAAACTGGTCGAATGCGAAATCTTCAAAGTGCTTTTCGACGGCGACTGGGTTGGGTGGGTTAGAAAGAATTGCCAAAATATTGAACGAAAGAGGGCCAAATTCACACTTCTCGGAGATTTTTTGGTGTTCGATTCCTTTGCACGTATATATCCTCACAAGCGCAAGCGCTCAATAAGTAGAGGGAGTGCATTCGTCATTGAAGTGTCTGATTTTGATATGGTGATTTTATTTATGTTTTTTTATAAAAATGAATGTGTTTTGACTCACCAAACTTCTTCAACGCCTTGCCCCACTCCCCCTTCTCGGCCATGCACCTCGCATACTCTAGCTCGTACCAGGAGCACTGCATGTCGAAGAGGTACTGGGTTGGGTTGCTCTCAAACCGGGTAAACATTCCTATTCTATTCTCCGCGTCGTCTGGCCGACCAGCCCTCATCAAATACTTGGTTGTTTTGTTGTTGATGTACCGATCGCCCAGATCCAGTCCTCTGGCGTGGTCCATGATCTCCGCCGCGGCGGGCACGTTGCCACTCAGCTTCGTAAGCCGGCCCTTCTTCTCGTAGATGTCCACACCGGTGGGGGTGTGGGCGAGGCATTTCTCGATTACTGCAAGCCCAGCAGAATACTCGCCGAGAAGCTCGTGGAGGTGGGACTTCAAGTAGTAAGTCCACAACAACGAGGAGGGGGGTTCCTCCTGTTCGTCCTCCTCGACAGCCTCGTCCTTCGACCACTTTCCGCTCTCCTCCAAGTTCGCCAAGTACCCGTCCACCAACCCCTCGACGCACTTGAACACCTCGTGCTTTTTTAGATCGATCGGGTCCTTCGCTACCTCGTACTTATTTGTTTGGCTGTTCGGCACCTTGAACAGGCCGGACACGTCCGCTCCAAGGGAGGGCACGCCCTTCTTCAAGTTAGCGCGCAGGTAGACGTCCATCCGGGATTTGAGGGAATCGCCGGATGTGACTGTCAGGGGAATGCGCTTCACCGCCGAGGATCGGGGGTAAAGCGGCTTCAGCACGGTCTCGTAGTGGCTGACAACGGTCGCTTTCTGCTCCTCTGATAGGTCGAAAGTGTTGCAAACGGTGTCCATGTTGCTTAATTTGAGAGAGGCGGCGCAGGTCGAAACTGGGAGAGAGAGGAGGGCGCAGATGTAACCGGAGTGGACACTGTAATCCTCAGTTACTCCCCGGGCGAAAGATTTGCCAAATGTCTTCAGCGCCTTGGCGTGGGTGGAAGGTGACGAGAGCTGCGCGAAGGAAAATATTAGATGATAAATGTTTAGGATGATATGATATGATATGATATGATGATGTGTTTGATGTGACTCACCTGGAGGCTCCCCAGACGGTAGTAGTAGGCGTTCTTGTCCAGGACCTGGGACTTCACAGAAAGAAGGTGGGAAATCGTCTTCGCAGTATTGTTGGGAATCTCAGAGAGGATCTGGTTCTTGTACAGGGCAAGCTCGGATACATCGAAGGGAACGTGCTTCATGTTGCAAGCTAGCTCCGTGTTGTATTTGTCTATGACCTCGACAGCCTGCTCGTTGTCGCCCAGAAGGTGCACAGCCACTGCAAAAGAAATCCAGTTGGTTGGAATGTTGGACTTGAGGTTGAGGAGCTGGGACCGAGACTCGCGGAAACCGTCTAAGTCGCGTATCTGGATCTGGAGGAGGGCCATGTCTCGGAGAATTTGCTGGTTAACCGGATCAATTCGAAGAGCTTGTTTATAGCATTTCACTGCACCGGGGTAGTTGCGGTCCTGTCGGTACAGGAGACCGTACACGTGCCAGCAGACATGGGAAGTCATGCCAAACTTTAGGCCTTTTTTGACCAGGTCATAGGCAGGGGTCTTAGGGTGAGAAGGTGGGAGGAGAAAGTATGAGGCCAAACCCTTCATGGCAAGAGTTTCACCATGGGTGGGGAATTTCTTCAAAATGGTATCTACAGTGGGGAGGTGTGGTGTTGTGGTGGTGGTGGTGAGGGGGTAGTTAGCATGTTGTTTGTTTTAAAGAAATGTGAGCACCACGAACTACTAACCTGAATGTTTTATGGCCTTCTTGTAATTTTTCGTGTCATAAAGCTTCATAACGGTTCTAAATGTGCCGGCCTCCTTTGCAGGGAGCTGGTGAAGGTGTTGGAGCTGGCCCGACATAAGGTTGTGTATGGTGTGGGGAACTTTTGCAAAAAAAAATTGGGTGGATTTCTGATTTAATTTGTTTCGCTATCCTTATCGCTATCCTTATGTTTTCCAATGAGCCCAATGAGCACCACAAGTGGATCAAGAAGCGTGATTGGCCCGCTGTGTATGGAGTCGTGCTTCACCCAGAGCGGGACGATGATTTGCTTGGGAGAAAGTACAAGGAGAGAGATGAGCATGGACGACTGCCACATCATTGAATGGCAGCGAAAGCTCAGACACACACACATACTCTTGCCGATGTGGGCGTGCAGTCGATTTGCTTGAATCCAGAGGCCCTCACCACACGAGACAATAAAGGCGAAACTCCCCTCGACATTGCCAGTAGGAGTGGAGCCTGTGCTGAGATCATCAGCTTGCTCTCCCTCACTCCCGAGGAAGCTCGTTCGTTGGGTAAGGAGATGCGCCGCTTGTACGCACCAGTGTTTTATTGGCAGGAGGAGATGGCTGGGTGGATCCAATCACGATCGTATGCAGACTGTCACAAGTTCATCGATGAGCACGATGACGAGTTGGTGCGTGAAGTGCTCAAATACATCAATTCTCAACTTCTTCGAGAGGTTGCCTGCAATAGCCAGGTATACAGCGAGTCCCTCGTGTTCCTTGCTCTTCGAATGATCCATCGGCACCCACCTTCTCTCAGCGTTATTCTCGCTGTTTGGCCTCAGGGAGCAACGCTCCCTGATTTTGCTCAAAACAAAAATGCGAGCAAAGAGATGGTCAAGGTCCTCCGCCTCACCCCCAAGTACATCTCCCGCACCTCCTTCCCCACCCTCCTCCGACAACACCTCTCCAAGCAGTTCGTCGACGAGGAGATCTATGGCACCTACAACACCGCTTGCACGTTCATCAAGCACATGAAGTACGACAAGGCCGAGCTGGTCGAAATTGAGGACGTGCTGAAGCCGGCTCGCAAGTGCGACGTCTGCAGCTCCCTCAGCGCGAAAGCGTGTGCACGGTGCAACCGCGCGTTCTACTGCTCCGCCGAGTGCCAAAAGTCTGCGTGGAAGAAGCACAAGAAGGTTTGCAAAGCCCCAACCACCCCTCCAGCCACCGAGGCCGACCTGCGCACCCTCCACAAGGGTATGGCCCTCCTGAATATGTGCATACAGAGGTCTGGAGCTGGGGATGGACCAACGAGCGTAGTGGTGGAATTCCTGAAAATCGATTAGATGTGCCACAGAGGAGTTGTTCTAGTCACTGATGACAAATGGGAAGTATGGGTTTGTTTGCTTAATAAATTAATAAAATAATTTTGAGCGTTCCTTGCTTTCCAACCCAATTATATGTTGTGTTGGACCCCAAAGCATAGGACGGCCGGCGCCGCTTTTTCAGCAAAGGTACACACCACGACAACACAACATGAATCTTTGCAGTTTTATTTTTTAATCAAATTTTCTTTGCCACTTAAGTGTGTTGCCTATAGTTACGAAGCACGTTTGAAAAACAAAAGCGAAGAGGAAAAGAAGTATAAAAGCTGAGAGAGCGGTACCAATACTCTCCATTGAGTGAAGCATAGGAGTTGTTTACCGAATCTTATAAATCAGATAAAAAAACAAAAAAAAACAAATAATAAAAATTCAAAATTTAAATCACTCTATAAGCATACATACAGTTCAACCAACATGCCAAAAAAGTTAAAATCACCCGATCCCAAGGCTTCTTCCCATTCCCATACACATTCCACCTCCCTCCTATCCCGCATAGTATCAAAATCAGACAAATCCAAAACATCCAAATGGGTCATACTTGCTTGCACTTCTGCAACCACATCCAAATCAATCTCAATATCAAAATACCATCGGAAGCTCATTCATGCGCTTTGGGAGGAGAATGGCACGACACTCTCCATAATAATATCCTGCCTCAACAACCACAACCAGCTCACTCGATCGATTGGCTGCGCGATCAAGGGACTTATTCTCCTCTTGCGCATCTTCCATTTCGGGCCGCCTCAAGTTCTCAAAGATTCCTCCTCCAGCTCGGCCAGCTTGACGCTGGTGGACGGCGTTTGCTCCGTCTGGGCGGCCAGGCAGGCCGAAGCTGCTTGGCAAGAGTCCAACGAGGACGAAAAGAAGAAAGACAAAAGCAACAATACTCCCTCTTTTGACAAGAACGTGTCACTGCTGATTGCGCGTCTTGCAAGCCTCGTGAGCGCGAAGATCAGGTTCCACTGCCGGCACCCCGAGTTCTCGAGTCACTACACGGAGCTGATCAGCGAGATGAGCAACGCCCCCCCGGAGATGCCTAGGCTTCTCACGGTCAAGTCGCTGAGCGTTTTGCTGGACCTAGGGGCGGGTTGCGATGCAGTTTGTGCCGCTTGCTTTGAAGTCATCAACCAGTCTCTGCGGATAGACTACTGCAGCAATGGAAATAATGGAAATTTAGAAAACGGGAATGATATCGAAAACGATGAAAACTTTGACGAACTCGCGATTGTGGCGAGCTTCGCGCTGGCACCGGTCCTAGACGAGAGCGCCTTGATCTTCAACGTTTGCGAGCATCTGTTCTTTTCCTTGCGGGAGTCAGCATTGCTAGACGACGACACGATCGACATGCAAGAAGTGCGGAAGAACAATCTGCGGAGATTCAAGCTGAAGGCTAGTGCTCCGAGCCAAATGGTCTACGGGAGGTGAGCGAGCGTGAAATGGCTACATAAGGCTCCACTACTAAACTAACCAACTCGGATTCATTAAAAACGCGCTCGGCGCAGCGACTCGTTCACGAGCTACACGGTGAAATTGAACTCTGCAAATGTGGAGCTCCACGAGATGTGGTTCACCTCGCCGATAAAGAATGCTGAAGATTCGACAACGGCGTTGCTGCAGCTTGAGCATGGGGAGTTGTACGCGAGCAACAACCGAGGGAACCACAGGAACAAGAGCATCGACGACTTGAAGATTGCGTTTGCGAAAGAAGCTGTTGTTGAACGGGGGAGTGGGAATGTGAATGGGAACGGGAATAGGGAAGGGGACGGGGATGGCGAAAGAAACATGCCAAATCCTCCCTCGAGAAGATCTTCGACTTCAGTTTCGGGACCAGGACCAGGACCAGGACCAGGACCAGGACCGCCACCGTACCCACACCCCAAGCATGTGCTGGAAAGAGCCAAGGCGGAGAAGGAGACCTTGGAGAAGGAGAAGGAGCAGAGGGACAAGAAGCTCGAGCCCCCATCGGCGACGAAGAAAAGTGAAAATGCGATATTTGACCCTTTTGGCAATGATGACGGCGACGCGGACGACTGTAGCAGCGTTATGAGCGGCGTGTCGGCCATGTCGGACGCCTTTAACCCCTTTGAAGACGTGAGTGAGGGTGGTGGTGGCGAGGTGGGTGGAGTTGGGGGCGATGATGGGAAGAACCTGTTCCGGCAGTTTGACGAGATGTTTGATACGTTGCGGGTTGATAACGTGACGCAGCAGCAGCAGCAGCAGCAGCAGCAGCAGCAGCAGCAACAACAACTGATACAACAACACCAACAACAACAACTGATACAACAACAACAACAACAACAACTGATACAACAACAACAACAACAACAACAACAACAACAACAACAACAACAACAACAACAACAACAACAACAACAACAACAACAACAACAAGCGCTGCAACACCACGAACAACAAGAACAATATCACATAAAATTCCAAGCAGTTACACAAACGTGGAAGGACAACATGTCCGAGGAGGTTGCGAAGTTTTTTAACGAGACCTGCAAGGATTTTACAGCCATGGATGGAATTTTTGTCGACAACTTCAACGACATTGATGAATTCAAGGAGATTGGGGCCGGGGCCTTTGCGTGTGTGTATAAGGCGAGGAAAGAGGTGAGCGAGCATTGTGGAAGTCGAGCATACGAGCCAGCGAGCGAAGCGAGCTAGTCGCAACTAGTGTACGTGTACTTTGGAGAATACGCCTACTACTAACTAACCAACTAACCCCTTCGCACCTTCTTCGCACGGCGCAGGGAAAGGTCATCGCCGTAAAAAAACTAGCCACCCAAGTTGGTTCCTCAATGACGGTCAAAACGTTAAAAGACTTCCGGACGGAGGCTTTTTTGATGTCCCGGCTCTTCCACCCAAACATTGTATTGTTGACCGGCGTTTGGTGAGAAATATATGCGAGCGCATATTCTTATCTTACATACATTTACAAAAAACTAACATTCATTTCGCAAACGCAAGCTGCTCACCCCTCTCCCTGCTTATGGAATTCGTCCCTCGCGGCAACCTGTTCCACACCTGTGGGGACTGCGACGTGGTGCTGAGCTGGAATCAGCGGCTCGTGATCGCGTGCGGGACGGCTGACGGTATGGCGTACTTGCACGCACAGACGCCAGCGATTATTCACAGGGATCTAAAGAGCCTGAACCTGCTGCTGGACGAAGACTGGAGCTGCAAGGTGACGGACTTTGGGTTGAGCCGGTTCAAGGCCGGTGACGACAAGATGACAGGCCAGGTAGGGACGTACCATTGGATGGCGCCGGAAGTTATCAACAGCGAGGAGTATACCGAGAAGGCTGACGTGTACAGGTGAGTTGATAGGAAATGAGTGAGAGAATGGAAAGAGTGCGTGATCAACAACTAATACGATTACAACAACATATAGCTTCGGGATTATCCTGTGGGAGATATACACGCGGGCGATTCCTTACGATGGAATGCAACCCGTTCAGGCAGCGGTGCACGTCATCAAGGGAAACCGACTGGAACTGCCGGAGGGATGCCCGAGCTGGTTCAAGAGCTTGGTGGGGGCTTGTTGGGCAGGGGAGGCCAGCATGAGGCCAACCATGATGGAGTGTAGGGATTTATTAAACAAGGCGATTGTGGCGGTTTCGGCACAGCAGCAACCGAAACAAGGTCAACAAGAACAAAATGAATGATAGATGAAACACATGTTTTTGAAGAAGAAGACGAAATGTTAGGTATTTGTTAATCAATTTATCCAAAACATCACATCTATTAGCCCCCCCACCAGACACACCCCCAGATCAGTTACTAATAGGTAATTTACTCCTTTCGCGAGCCAATACGAGCAGAACGTCTACCGTTTGGTGTGTCCACGGTTCCCATCGAGTTTCTCGCTGGGGTTGATCGCTTCGGTGTTGCTGCTTTCTTTGGAGCTGCCCTTTTCACTCCCCCCTTGGCTTTCGACGGTGTGCCAGAAACCTCCTCTGAATTTGGGTCGAGATAGCCTGGTGTGGAGGTGAGTTTTGCAGATAAAGTGATTACAAACAGAAAACCAATAATAGAGGTCTACAATAACGTGTTAGAAGACTGTAAAAATGTAAATAGTCGATGAACGAGTAAGTTACTCACTGCAACAATGGCAGCAATCTGGTACTGCGAAGGAATGCTATCTAGCAACATGATGAAGAGATTGTTGATTTCCTATTAACGTTATTGACCCTATTCGTGTGTTAAAATTCAAAAAGGGATTTGAGCGAACAACGTCTATTTTATAATTTTCTCATCTGAAAAATTGAGATTTTTCATCCTCGATGCCCAGAGGCAAGACGAGATGCCCAGATGGGGCAGATTGTAACTACAAACATGAGGGTCAGCACATGGGAGAGTTCTTTCATGATGATGACCCAGATAGAGTAAAAGCAGAGAATAGGAAGAGGCAACCCTTCGCGGACCTCGATGCTGGTCGGTCGATGATGGCTGCAGGTGGAGGTAGGGGAGGTTCTAACAAGCCTATCAAACCCCGTGCCGATACTACAAAACGTAAGGCCTTTGGAGATGCTGCTGCGGCCCGTTTTTCATCTTCGTCGTCGTCTTCACCATTGCCTACAAAAAAGCGGAAAATCAACAAGACGGTCGACCCTGCCGACGTAATCGACTTGCTCAGCGATGATGATGACTCCCCTCTGCGCCAAGCAAAGCCCAAATCCAAGCCCAAGCCACAGCAGCGTGAGGTTATTGAGTTTTCTGACAGCGACAGCGACTCTGAAACCAAGTCCAACAGCAACAAAAACAGCAACAAAAACAGCAACAAAAACAGCAACAAAAACAGCAACAAAAACAGCAACAACATCAACATCAACAACAACAACAACAACAACAACAACAACAACAACAACAACAACAACAACAACAACAACGACGACGATTTCTATGATAATGTCCCCAACCCCAACTTCAACTCCAACTCCACCATCTACCCGAACGGCTTCATCAACAATTTCAACACTTACAATAACGATTTTTTGAACCAACCAGCAATCCTCTCCGCCCCCAAACTCAAACTCAACCCCAACCCCAATCTATCGGAGGCCTCAGACCTCAACCGGGCAATTAACGCGAGCAATCACAACGTGATTGAAGACCAGAACAGCGAGTTTGAAAAGGTTCTCGCTCTGGACCGAGCGAAGGAGGCGAAGAAGAAGGCCGACAAGGCGCAGGAGGAGGAGGATAAGATCATGCAAACAATTCTTGAGGAAAGCTCTAAAACGTTCGAGGACGAGCAAAGGGAGAAGGAAAAGTTGGAGCGGGAGGAGCTGAAGGTGATGCTGCAGGTTGAGCCGAGTGAGGGGGTGTTGATCAAATTTTCTCTGCCCGCGAAATTGGGATCCAAGCGGATCACCCGCAGGTTCACTGAGGGGTCGCTGATTCGCGACTGCTTCAACTACTTGAATAGTTTGGATGAGTTTGCAGAGCTGGGAGATTGGCGCTTGTGCACAACGATGCCTGCTCGCACGTTCGCCAAGGAGATAGAAAACGACCAGCTGATGTCACTCGAAGAGTTGCAATTCGTCAAGGGTAGCGGCGGAGTGTTTGTGGTTAGAGACATGACGAGATGAGGTAGAACTCAAAATTTAGGGATGGTTGTAGTTTTGTCGCTTGGACCTGATATAATTTAAAATAGTTGAAGCTTAATTCTGCAACGACGATTTTTACTTTCACAAATTATTTTTTCAAGCAAGCAGAGTCGTCAAGTTACGCCAGGTTGTGCAGAAGGGCAACGGCAGCACGCTTCTTCGCCTCCTTTTTGGTACTTCCAGTTCCACTTCCCCGGACGGTGCGCAGCACCGAGCTGTAAGTCAGCGCAAAAGTGTGGCAGTCTCCGGGCCCCGGGGTGTAGATCTCGTCGCACAGAACTTTGGTCTTCTTGCAGTAGAGGTTGAGTTTGGCGAGTGCAGTGATGTCGTTGACACCATCCAGCACCGCCGCGCAGCCGCGCTCCCGGTTCTGCTGCGCCGTGATCGCCGCGACAGGATTGCTTCCCTTTTCGGGGACAAAGGTGCTGGCAATGCGATGCTGTTCTTCTTCTTGCTGTGCAAGGAGCGCGGCCGGCCGATCGTGACGTTGATCCAGCATCACAAAGCTGCTGTTGGCTTGGCGAGCACGGCCGCGCCCTTGCACGTACGATACTGCGGTGTTCATTGGGTCGAAATAGATGACGCAGTTGGCCTCAGGGATGTCCATGCCTTCTTCCGCCACGTTGGTCGCGAGCAGCAGGTTGGAGCTGCCCGCGGCAAACGCCTGCAGCGCCTCTTTCCCGGCAGCCCTTGAGAGGCCGAGGCTGGGAGAGGCAGGCGATCCCGTGGCGTACAGACACTTTGCTCGCACCGCCCGCTGGAGGATGGGGTCGCAGCTGTGGCGTACTCCAACACGTGGGTCATCAGCCGTTGTTGGACAAAGACGATGCCCCTGAAGTCCGGGCGGGTTTGAACCTCTTTGCTGAGCTCATTCGTCAGGTTGACGAATCGAGGAAAGTTCGACGTGGGCGGCTGTTCTGAGAAGAACTCCGACGCCATTGCCTTGGCCGACAACGGCCAGCACACGAGAGACGCTTCTGTGTCTGCCGACATCATGCGGAGAAACGCCACGGTGGCGTCATCGTTTTCCTCCCAGGACGTCACCAACAACCTCAGCGCCTCGTACCAATGCTCCAGCTGAGAATACATCGGATTGACGGCCGCGCGTCGGTGAGCGTACTGCCCCCATGACTGGAGTGACGCGCTGGTCAACGGGGACTTGAACTCGTCATCTGCTTGCAGAACGGCCCTCTCGAACGTTTGGACCAAGAGAAGGAGCTCTTGGCTGAACGCTGTCGCTGCCGATCGCCTGGCGCGGTTGAAGAACGACTGATGCATGAGGTGGGGCTTCCGGTCGGACCGCGGCACCACATCTTTCTGCGCCCTAGCGGAGTGTAGCCGGAGCTGGGCGACCGTACCCTGGCCAGCACCTTGGTACCCGCCCTCCCGCAGCTCGGCGATCGGCGAGCTTTCGATCTCCTTGATGCTCAGCTCTTGGCACAGCCTTTTGACCGATTCCTTGACTTTGGCATCACCCACCGCGTAGGTCAGCGACGCGGTCAAGCCAATCACCCGGGTGTCCCGAGCGCCGTTATGGTCGGACCGTTTCAGTTTGAGCGCCAGGTTGCGGTATGGGTGGTCCTTGAGGACGTGGTGCACCTCGTCGAACACGACGGTCCCGAACTCCTTCCATGCGAGAGATGGCTCGCCGCGTGCCTGGGCCATCTCGAACGCTTTTGGGGTGGTAACCAGGACTGCGAAGCCGCAAGGCAGCGTACGCTCGCCGTGAAATTCGCCCACAGGCTGGGCCATGCCCTGATGGGCGCGCAAGGCTTTGGCTTGCTGACCGACGAGGTGGATAGTGGGGACGAACATAACGGCAGGTTTGCCGACTCGGAGTATAGCCTCGGCGGCGATCGCGGTCTTCCCAGCCCCGGTTGGCAGCAGGACAATCGTGTTGACTTTGCAAGCCGTGTTCACGATGCGAAGCTGATAATCACGAAGCTTGAACATTTCCGTTGAGTGGTCCTTGAGTTGAGGGAACCGTGTATTGTTGTTCTTATTCCTGTTGAAAAAAAGGAGGGAAGGGAGAGAGAGAAGAACGAAGGTGCGGAGAGTATTAAAATTTAAAACGCACTTCATTATGCCAGTGGAGGAGCTGTTCGTCCATCTTCACAGACTTAATTGAGATTGGATAGGGAACGAGGGTGACCTCTAGGCAGAGCGATGAAAACAGACAATACTTTTTTACCCGCCCATCCAGCCACCCCCCGCCCCTCCCCAGCCCTCCTCCGCCCCCCTCGCATCTACAATAATGAAATATGCTGGCGTCGAATTTGATATCGTCCGTGCGAGCGATAAGCTTCCGTTCTTCAACAAGGATCACACCGACCAAATCCAGTACTTCTGCGCTGTCGGGGGGATGGATTATTTCCTTTCGTTCCGCCCCACGGAGCCCCTCCGCTGCGTCAGCGATGTGACGGTCGACGGGGTGAATATGAAGTGTAATGTTGGTTGGATGGAACCAACCCAAACACCATCCTACAAAGGTCCACGCACTGCGGATGGATCGTACGCTCCTCTGCGATTCGCTGAGAACCCTCCTGACGAGGAGGATGATGGCAACACCATGTTGACCAGGACGGGGATCATCAAGTTCAAAGTTTACAAGCGGGGCCAAAATCATCGAAGGCCAAAATCATCGAAGAAGAACAACAAAGAGCAGAAGGCTGTCGTGATGTCGGCCCCCAGTTCCGGGCCCGCTCTGAAAGACAAAAAGGGTGCGATGATTTCAATCGCAGGCGCTGGAGAACCGCTGGGATCGTCGCTGTCTAAGAACATCTACGACAAGGGTGCTCTTCTCGCCGAGGTGGAGTGCCGGTACATGTCAGAGATCGGGCTTGTTCATCGTCGCATTGTCAAGTACGATGAAATCCCAGTTGATCGCGGGGTTGGCTTTGCCGACGTCCCATCCGCGACCCCCCCCGTAAAGAAAAAGACGAGAAAGGCGGCGAAGAAAAAGGAGGTGGTGATGGATTGGATGGTGAAAAAGACGAAGAAGAGGAAGAGCAGCGACAGCAGCATCAGTTGCGTCAGTAGCAACGGCGGCAGCAGCAAAAAAAGATGAGGTCATCGCCGAAGTTGTGAGCCAGCAAGTGAAAAGTTCTGTTGTTGATTCGAAAAAAAACAAGTTCCTTGCCTAAATTAAATAAAAATGCAAATAGTTCTGCAAATTAACACACGTACATCAACAACACGATTCTGCAAATTAACACACGTACATCAACAACACGAATTTGAAACGCACACCATGAACTGGTTGGAACACGAGAATGAACTCCTCCTCTGCAAACCTTCTACAACAACACTGTTCCAAGACAAAATATTCACTTCCTACATTCTGCCATTCATCAGCTTGTCCCATCCCACGCGACGGCAGCTATTCTTCCTGCTCATCGGCCCCACGCTCACTGAAAAGCACTTCAGCTCACAGCCCAATACTCCCGAGATCCTCCA
>Ga0302138_10001037_pt1 | contig 13728 bp, 10 predicted proteins | sample CBN3_321_MG_FD_203110 | JGI IMG/M metagenome (GOLD analysis project Ga0302138, IMG submission 203110) | Marine microbial communities from Western Arctic Ocean, Canada - CBN3_surface | ecosystem: Environmental > Aquatic > Marine > Oceanic | place: Canada: Western Arctic Ocean | collected 2017-09-15 | reverse complement strand
GTCAACACGGCAAAGGATGACGGCGCGACGCCGCTGTATATCGCCTCTGGACAGGGTCACGAGGCGGTAGTGCGGGTGCTGATCGAGTTGGGTGCGGACGTCAACTAGGCGGGAATTAACGGCGCGACGCCGCTAGACATCGCCGCCCAAAACGGCCACGACGCGATTGTTCAGCTTCTCTTCTCAGGTATGCCGGTGCGGTTTGACGACGGAAACGCTGGCGTGTATTGTTTCCAAGCCGGGCGGAAGCGAACTGCGCACGCGATGCGTACGCGCAGAGAGGAAAGAGAAGACGAGCGCGCGAAGGAGAAACAAAAATGTGATTCTTTTTCACTCACTGTTTGCTCATACAAAACTCGACCGGCTCGTTTCCTGGTCTATTAAACGTCTTAATTTGGCGAATAATTCGCGAATGTAACAACCCTGTGACACTTTTTTTTCTTTTTTTTTCTTGGCCCGTCCGCGCTTCCTTTCCCACTCCGCTCCGCGCTGTCAAGGCGTGATACGGACGTCTAGGATGTCCGGGAGGGGTACGACGCGATCGGTGGCGGGAACGGTCAAAACACTGACCGTCGTCGTCGTCGCGCTTACCTGTTTAGCGGTGGGCATCGATGCGGCGTCGGTTGCGGAAAAATCCACCCTCGGGAACTCGCGCCTCGTGGATCTGCGCTACGAACTCAACGTGAAGCTCCCTACCGGGTTTCTTCCGTGCGAACTCACTCCTGGTACGCCTGGTGTGGTGCACGCGGTTGAGCGCGCGGTTTTCGAGGCGGTCAACAGCGACGTCGCACCGCTTCCCGCCCGATCCGACGTGTTTCTGTCCTGCGTCTGCGAGGGGTCGTTTTGCGACGAGAAGTGCGAAGCCTGGTTCCCGCGGCCCATCAAGGCACAGCTCGGGGCGGCCCGGACGGGTTCTCAGGCCGGGAGGGCTCAAAAGGCCGATGCCGATGCCGATCGTTCCGAGGATTTCGCGGCGTACGAGAACCCCTCTGGTGACTCAACCGCCTCCCTCGGCCAGCCCCGGTTCTACACCCTGTGGGAGAAATGCAGCATGAATAATACGTTTTACGAAAGCAACGATTCCGTCTGTTCCGGGCTGACGGCCAACGACGGTGTGTACGAACTGGAGCACAAGTGCCGCCGACCCGGATTCCAACAGATGTACGCGCCGCAGTGCCCGCACCCGAGCGGGGGCTCGGTCACGGAACCCGAACCTGCGCTTACCGACCCGGTGTCCGATTTGAACGATTGCCAAGCAAAGTGCGCACGCACCAACCACTGCTGCAATTCAGACCCCAAACAAGGCTCGAACCAGCACCTTTCGTGTCTCCAGGCGTGCATGGTGGTTAAGAGCGGCGTGAGCGGGGACGAGTGCCTGATCCGTTGCCCAACACGAAAGTGCGCCTACGAAATCAACGGCGTTACCTACCCCGCGTGCCAGACATGCGATGACGTGCCCGCGCACAAAGCGCGGTTCGGGGAGAAGTTCGTGGGGGTTAGCTACGAGTGCACCGCGGTGTACGGCGCTGACGAGGAATCGTGCGAAGCGGGGTGCGCCGCTGGTGCGGGTGGTACCGCGGAGGCCTCAATTCCTTCCGTTGTCGAGATGAGCGGTGACAGTGCCAGTGATACCTTGGATGGAAGCGACAGCGATGTGGATGATTCCGAGAACGGTCACAGCGACGCCGATACCTCGGATGGAAGCGACAGCGACACTGCCGGTTCCGACGCCGACGCCGACATCGACACCGACAATACCTCCGACCCAGCAACCGACCTGGCCATCGAGCAGTGGTACAACGGCCACGCCGTCGTGGGGTGCATGCCCGTGGTGCCCACGGGCCAGCCAAAGTACGTGGTGCTTTGGGAGAAGTGCCACACGAACTGGATGTTCCACAAGCGCAACGCTGAGCGGTGCGAGGCGCTTTCTGAGTCTGACGGGTGCGTGGAGCTTGAGAAGCACTGCGCGCGTTTAAAATTCGCGGAGGAGTTCCACGACCAGTGTCAGGACTTGTACCTCAACAAGCACTTGACGGAAAACGTGGAGACGATTGTCGACCAGAGGGTGAGGAGTATTGTCGAGGGAAAACTCGCAGAGGCGGGTTTGCTTGACGATTCCGAATCACACGACGACGGGACAAACCACCGCTCCGCGCAGCACATCGCGACCGCGCTTCAGCTTGCGATTCTTGAGAAGAAGCTGAACGAGGTGATTGCGAACATGACTTCGGGCGGCGGACACAGCTCTGGTACCACGGCCGCCTGCGACGAGACCTGCGTCGGCGCGATCGTGGACAAGGCTTTTGCGGAACACGTACGCGAGTTTCTTCCGGCTGAAGAAACGGCTGAAGAAACGGCCGCCGACGCCGAAACAAAAACCCACACCGCAGAACTCGCTCGCGACGCGCTTCTCCGTGACATCGGAGGCGACGAAACCACACACGCGAAGGCGAAACTGTTGGCCGACGCCGCGATCGCGGGCGTGAACGTGACGAAACTGGCCATGACCCTGACGGCGACGACCGAACATGCGGCGTGCGTTTCGGCGTTTTCCAAGATGAAAATCGACCCTAGCCTCGGCGCGTGCGACGCCGCGGTCAGCACCCGCACACGGCGGCGACTGGCTTCCGCGGATACGGCGTATGACGTGACCGTGCTCGTGAGCCCCACGACGGTGGACGCGGCGGCGCTCGCGACGGCGCTCGGCAACCTCGCAGTGGCGGGCGTCGCGTCCACGTCCACTACAACCGACCCGGCGCAAGAGCTGCGTTTAATTCCCGGAATTAGCACCGCGGGCGTTTCGGGTTTCGCAGCGGATGCGGTGGTTGCGGCGCAGGCGACGGGAAAGGCGGCGATGGAACAAGAATCAACCACCGAAACGCCGGCGGGCGAAACGCCGGCGGCGCCGTCACCGCGGGCTTCGTACGTCGCTCTCGGCCCGGCGCCGTCGCCGATGGTATCGTTCGTCCCTCCCGCTGAGACGACCGAATCCGCGTTCACTGACGACTCTTCCGTCGCAGAAGAAGCGCTTTTGGCGACAATCTCGGACCCGCACGCCAAGAACGAGGCCAAGATACTCGCGGACAGCGTGATCGCGGGGGAAGAAACACCGAAGGTCACCATGGTTGTGGAAAGCGACTCTGAAGAAAACGCGTGCCCCGCCGCCGCCGCGCTGCTCGGCAACCCCGAAGGCGTCGTCTGCGACGTCGCCCCGGGCGGGTTAGGCTCGCTTCCGGGAACGTACGTGGTCGAGATCCTCGTGAACCCCACGGTTGTGCACCCGGCGCAGATGTCTGGCTTTGCGCAAGCGGCGCGCGCGAAACGCGTTTCTTTCCAAGTCACCAAAATCGAACCGAAAACAAAGCTCGAGGCGCTTACACGCGTGGACCGAGACGCCGTGTTGGTTTTCGAGGAAAAAATAAGCAAGGCTGTGCCCATGCTATGGCCCGCGACCATGCCAATCACCGCTACTGACGAGGCTACTGAAGTAGCTAACACTGAAGTAGCTAACACTGAAGTAGCTAACACTGAAGTAGCTAACACTGAAGTGCATACTACTGAAGTAGTGACTACTGAACCGCACGCCGACGGAAGCAAAACGGAAGTGCGCGCCGACGGCGGCGTGACGCAAGTACACGCCGACGGAAGCAAAACTGAAGTGCGCGCCGACGGCTCTGTGACTCAGGTACACGCCGACGGGTCTTCCACGGAGGTACACGCGGATGGGTCCATTACCGAAGTACACGCTGACGAAATGAGCGGGTTTCCAGTATTTACCAGTCTTAGGACTGGTACTACTGAAACTACCACAATAACTCCTTCCCTCGAGCCGTTTTGTTTATCCCCCGAGCAAGCCGCGGCTGAGGAAAAGTTTGTTTTCGACGAGCTTGGTGACGAACAAAAGTGCGTAAACGCGTGCGCCACGAAACAGCACTGCTGCAACGACGACATCACACAAGGAAGCAACCAGCAGCTTTCGTGTCTTCAAGCCTGCATGGTCGTCAAGAGCGGCGTCCCGAAACACGAGTGCGTGGCGTACTGTCCGTTCAAGTCCTGTTCGCGGTGGATAAGAGGCGTGCACTACGAAGCGTGTGCGTACTGCGACGACGTGCCGGAGCACGCGTATCATTTCGAGACTAGCGAATCACCCGAGATCGGAAACCTTCGGAAACCTTCGGTAAACGTTTACGAGTGCAGTACCGAGCTCGGCACGTCCACGGCGACCTGCGAGGACGGGTGCGCGGCGGGCGATACGGACTTAGTCGTGTTTTACCCCGGCGAGGAACCGACGTTGTCCGCGCCCAGGTGCTCGGAGGCATCGGCAACGGAGTCGCACCCGATGCCGTTCACGTCGGGTCCAACCGCCGGTCCGTCGGCCGCGCCCGGACAGGACTTCGCGCCCCCCGGGTCGAGTTTCGCACCAGGCCCGATGTCAAGCCCTGCCTCGTTTCAAGACGCGCGAACCGGCTTGGACGAGGTGTCGGTTGGTGTGTCCGGAAACGAATTGTTGGGTACTCAATTAAAAAAACGGCAAGGGCGCCCTTTGCTCGGGTGTTCGTTTTCTGACGCGCGCTCTTTGACCGCCGATTTCCAACGAACCCAGGACCAGTTCATCACGCTTCGGTTTGGGATCACGGTTCCGGTCGCGGTGAGAGCGGAGACGATTCACGCGCTTAGGGCGAATGACGTGCTGTTTCAAGTCGCGCGCCGGTTGGAGCAGGACGACCACTTCAAAACGATGTGGCCGGGTCCGGTGATCGCGGGTGACTTTTCGCTGGTGGATTTTGAGAACGCCGCGAGCGAGGGTGGGGATGGGAGTGCTGGGTTGAGCGTTGATGATACGCGTATTCCGGCACTTACGCAGATCGGGGGGGGTGACGCGATCGAAATCGACGACCCGCAAAGCGCGGCGAACGCGTTGATTCTGGCGAAGAACGCGCTCGCGCAACGCCGACGGAGCGTCTCGGAAGCGGCGAACGAGGTGTCTAAAAAAAACGCCTTCCGGACGGTGTCCGGGGAGCTGGTAAGGGCCAAGCTGGGCGCGAGTGCAGGGGTGGGAGCGGAAAACTCGGGATCGTCCGCAGGGTTCTTCGCGGCGGCGGTTGGGTTGAGCGCTTTGGCGCTGGCGGCGGTCGCGGCGGCGGCGGCGACGAAAGCGCCCGCGTCGAGCCGCGCGGAGCGAGCGCCGTTGACCGGGAAAGGCGCGACGCAGCAACGGTAGTGCGATGCGTTTATTTGGGGGTATTGATGGACAATAAGTTAAAGTAAGTTACACCACGACCCAGCCGCGGAAAGAAACTCGGGACGGGACTCTTAAATAGCCTAAATACCCCGTCACAACCCGTTCCGCCCCGGTTTCGCGTTGTAGTCGTCTTCGTGTTGGTTCAGGTCTTTTTCGAAATCCATGGCGTCCTCGACCCGGATGCCCATGTGTAGAAGGCGCGCGGCCCTTTCGCTGACCCCAAGGACCGTGAGGCGGTCCTCGCAGTAGTTATCGAACGCCCACGCGGCTTCCTGGAGTTCCCAGCGAAGCCTCGCGCGGTCCGCGGCTTCCCTCATGGCGCCGTACGCGCTGGTTTTTCCTCCGCTGGCTTCGATTTCAAGCGCCAGGTCCACGATGGCTTGTTGAATCGGAGGCAAACTCAACGCCGCTGGTGTTGGGTTGAGGCTCTCCAGGTGCTCAACTTTCCTTTCCCGGGCCCGTTCCGCGATCTCGAGCACCAGCGCGAACTGGTTATCGGTGGAATCCTACGATTAACAAAAGAAAAGGGTCAGTTCGGCGGGGAGTAACTCGAGACGTACGGGTGTACTGTTAGGCGATTTATAAAGTACGTAGCAGTTGCCAGTACTGGTAAATGTTACTAGTAGTGCACTCGAAACAGTCAAAGAGGGGCTGTAAACGTCGTGTCCCCGGATTTGGAAAAGCCCCAACACGATACGTACCTTGACGAACCCGGTCAAATCGAAGTACTCGCCATCCGGAAACGTGTAGTCTTTCGGTTCCCGCAAATGCACGCGTTGCACTTTCTCTAAAATGGAACCGGCGGGCGCGTCCACGCTTCCGTACTCCGGTTCGTACCAGTCCTCGTCGTTTTCGAACCAGTCCTGGCCTGAGTCCGCGATGATGTCCTCGTTTTGCCACGACGGCGTGCCGCCGGTTTGGTTTTTGTTTTGTGTGTCTCCGTTGAAGTTTCCGCCATCGCCGTTTCGTTCGTACCCGGATGTGTCCCCGTACGCACGAGGATTTCGCGATTGTGCCCCGCGTTCGCGTTCGCGCGATTCGCCCGCCGCGCGTTCGCTCCACCCGTTGTCCGTCTCGTCGTGTTGCCACCGGTCGTCCCTGCTGTTGCTGTTCCTGTCATCAAAGCCTGTGTCTCTGTCGTCCTCATCAGCCCACCGGCCAGGGTTGGTAGCGACAGGCCGCGCCGTGGCCGCCGCGCGCGCGGTGGGGCTCATCGTGATGTCCGCCTCTTGCACCGCCCATTGACTGCCACCGGCGGCGGCGGTGGAGGTGCTTCGGTAGCTCATGCCGGCCGGGAACTCGTCGTCGTCGTCAACGTCGTATTCCAGATCGTCGCGTTTCGCGCGTGGTAGAGACGTGGCGTGCTTGTGCTTACCGACACGAAAGGAACCGTGTGTGTGTCCCGTGCCGAACGCAACAATCATCGGCGACGTCGTCGACACGGAACTAGCCGCCGCCCGATGATCATTTAGGGATCGGGTGTTCGCGGCGACGCGCGCGCGGCTTGGCACCGCGGACGCGGCCACAATCGGCGCGACAGCAACACGCATGGTGCACGTCACGCGTCACCGACGCGTTCGAGATTCCCAAACCGTGGAACGGGTGGGTACGGCGTCCTTCCAAGTGATGGATAGAGCCTGGCGGGTCATCACCAAAACCTTAAACCTGTTGACGAGGTTACTCGTATTTTGTGAAAAAGTCGCCCGCCAAAAAAGATCATTACATCGACGCGCGTGGCGCCGCCTGCGCGTGAGGTGCGGAGACGACGACGCCATGTCCGTCGCCTCCTCCGCGAAGCTGCAGCTGGCGTTCGCCGAGCTCACGGGGGGTGTGAAGTTTTGCGGCAAGAAACACGCGGCGGAGATGGAGAAGTTCCGGACTAAAAGTGCCGTGAGCGGCGGCGGCGGCGGCGGCCGAGGGAACGCGGACGCGGTGGCCAGTGGAAGCGGACGCGGGGACGGATTGCGGGGGCCTGGGGATAACGAAACGCACGTCGGCGGTACCGCGAAACAGTCTAACAAAAAGAAAAACGCAACCAAGGCCGAGGCGAGTCGCGTACGGGAGATGGGACGGGGCGTGGTGGTGGGAGAATGGGAGATTCATTCGGACGGCGACCACGGGGTGGCTGTTTTCGGGAAGGTAAAAAAACAGCCCGCCGGGCGCGACGACGCTAAACAGTCATCCGGACCGAAGAAAGGAAAACCAGGTTCAAGGGAACAACCTCCCGATGCCGACAATTTCGACGCGTTCGAGGAGACGTTAAGGGAAGCGCACCAAAGCGCCGCCGGCGGGTCGTCGCGTGCAAGTAATCAGTTTTCGAAAAAGGAAGAACGCGCGAACGCGTTGCGCAAACGGTTCAAGATTCGAGTAAGGGACGCGGGCGGGGAAGGAAGGTGTCCGCTGCCTCTTGACGATTTTTCTGATTTAGGGGACATGTACGAAGGGTGCGGCGAAAGGCTCCTTGCACGACTTGCGGAATCGGGGTTCACCGAACCTACCCCGATCCAGCGACAGGCGACGACCATTCTGTTGGAACAGCACGAGCTCCTCGCCGTGGCGCCCACCGGAAGCGGCAAGACGCTCGCGTTTCTGCTACCCGTAATCGTCAAGTTGCGAGGCAAGGACGACACGTGTAAAGGCCCGAGAGCGGTGATACTGGCACCAACGAAAGAACTCGCGCAGCAGTCGCACAGAATTTTGAAGCTGCTGTGCAAGGGGGTGAACACTATTCGGTAAGTTTTTTTTTTTTTTTTTACCCACCTTTTTTTTGTTCTCAAAGATGATTGGAGATGAAGCAACCTTTCGCCGTCGCGGAATTAAGCCTTCGCTTTGAATGTCACGGCACCTGGGAACGGTGGCGGTCAAATCCACCGCCCCGGGCCATTACACCGCCGATGGACGCGGCTCTACCCCAACGATCCTTCATCAAGAGAACTGAACTCGATTTTTTGTTTTTCGCCGGCTTTTGGTTTTGCGTTTTTGCGTTTCTTTTCGACGCGGAAGAAACTTTTCGCCGCGACGTCGCGTCCGACTGACCCTCTTCCCCCCGTTCCTTTCAACCACTCCTATCAAACCCCCACCCTTCCTATCAACAACCACTCCAGATCCTGCCTCCTCACCAAAGCCACGCAGATGAACGAGATGGACAAAGTGGACGTTTTAGTCGCGACGCCGTTGCGGCTGAAGGGCTTGGTCGAAAAAGCCCGCATCGACTTGGGGTTCGTGCGGTTTTTGATCCTGGACGAAGGTACGTATTGTATTTCCTGACTGTTTGCCGATTGTCCGCCCGTAATTACTCACGTAACATGGCCCAAAACACTGTTTACTACATACTAGACTGTTTGCCCATACGTTCTACTTGTACACTCAAGACTGACACTTTGTTTTACCTACTCAGCGGATAAGTTGTTCGAGATGGGTTTCGTGGAACAAATCGACGCTGTTGTGAAAGCGTGCACTAGCCCGAAACTGACGAAGGCGCTGTTTTCCGCGACGTTACCTGAAGTAGTCGAGAATCTCGCGAACAGCGTGATGAGCAACCCGATGCGCTTAACGGTCGGCGAACGGGGGGCGGCGAGCGAAACGGTGGCGCAGAGCTTGGTGTTTTGCGGCCGAGAGAACGGCAAGTTATTGGCGCTTCGCCAGCTCTTCGCGAAAGGCGTCAAGCCCCCCGTGATTGTTTTCGTGCAATCAAAGGACAGGGCGAAACAGCTGGCGAAGGAGCTTCAGGGCGACGGGCTGCGGTTAGGGCTGATTCACGCCGCCATGTCCGACGGCAAGCGACAGGCGCAGGTTGACCGGTTCCGGGGCGGTGACACGTGGGTCCTAATCGCGACGGATTTAATGGCCAGGGGGATGGATTTCTTCGGCGTCTCCACGGTGGTGAACTTCGACTTTCCGGGAAGCGCCACGGCGTACGTGCACCGAATAGGACGGAGCGGCAGGGCGGGCCGACCGGGGAGCGCGGTAACGCTGTTCACGGAAGAGGACGCCGAACGCGGTGACTTGAAACAAATCGCCAACGTCATGAAGAACAGCGGGTGCGACGTTCCTGGCTGGATGTTACAAAGCGGGTCGCGGGATCCGAAACTGAGGCGACGGAAAAGGAAAGACGGCAGGGAAGACAACCCGCGCCGGGAAGCCATCGATCCGAGGGTAAGTATTTCCCATTTACCACATTCCGCCGACTGATTGCCCATACAAGACTGACATTTATTTTTACAATCTCAGGTCGCGCAGGCACAAACGGCGCGAGAAACGCAGCGGCTACTACAGGTCAAGGACAAAGACCGAGCCGCGCGGAAGAAAAGGGCGAAGGAGTTTGTCGCGGCGGACAGGGAGGCGAAGAAACAAAAGCAGTAGACACAGAAGTATCTACATTCATTGCTCTGGTTGTACCTGGTAGAGACGTTGTGACAGTTGAACTCAAGTTTCACTTTTGTTTGCTTTGTCAAATTCTCGTCCCCAAATCCCCAACGCACGAAATCTCTCCTCGTCTCACACCTCCGGAGCGCGTTTCACCTGTGCACGCGTCTCTGGACACCTCCCGATGGGGTGTTGCGTCTCCAAAGGCGGCGCGGACGGGACGTACGCCGTGTCCAACAAAAGCCGACGGGAACTCGCGTGGCGACGAACCGGCATCGTGGGGCTTCGCGATGCGCACTTGAAAGACATCCCGAGCGTGTTGTTTTCCGACGCGGGTTTGTGTAACGTGGTCAAGACCTTGGACGTGTCGAACAACCGGGTAACGGTTTTGCCCGAAGCAATAGGTGTTTTAACAAACATGAAGACCCTAACCCTGTCTCGTAACGCGTTGCGTGGTCTTCCGTTCGGGCTGAGCCGGTGTGTACACCTGAAAACGCTGGTGCTTGATGGGAATTTTTTAGAAAAACTTCCAGCCGATGTAAACTTTTACGCCCCGCTCGCGAAACTGACCACGCTGTCGCTGCGGCGAAACAGCCTTGCCGACTTGCCGGACGCGATCGGACGCTTAACCGCGTTAACGCACTTAAACATAAGCGGCAACAACCTGAAAGGGTTACCGAGCACGATAGGCCAATGCGTGAAACTCGAGACAATAGACGCGAGCGAAAATCAATCGTCCACCGGCGAATTTACCGTTCCGAAACAGCTCGGCGGTTGCGCGGCGCTCGCGTCGCTCGTTCTCGACGGCTCTGCTGTACAAACAATACCGTCGGCGATCTTAACAGGGTGCACTCGTTTGGTTACCCTGTCACTTCACGCGTGTCCGGTTGTGCTGCGAGAATTAGAGGAAACCCCTGGGTGGTTTGAGTATGAACAACGGGTCAAGGGGAAACACGGCAAGAAAATCACGGGGAACGTTTTGATTGACGGCGCACGCGGGCTGGACGACGGCGTGGATCGGCGAGAAGCGAGGATAGTGCCTCACAGCGGCCGGGTTTGATGGATAGATACGGAAATAGTGTACATTGACATATTCGTGATAGCTAGATACGGAAACAGTGTACACTACCACATTTATCAATGTCATTTTCTTTTAAATCGAACATCGAGCTAACCAGAGCGGCTAGATCCGTCGCACCACGGTACTTACGCATCCCGTTTCCACGGCCATTTCGGGTTTGGCAGGAACGTCGCGGCCTTGCGCTCGCCCGCGTGTTTGAAGAAGTTGAATTCGACGCTCGTCGACGCGTCCAGCGTTCCTTCAAACACAAAATCCCCATCCCTGGCTCCACACGCGAACGTGGCGTTCTGCACTGATATCGACCCTCCGGTAAGTTCGAATCGCGCGCGCACCACGAACTCAACCTCAGGGGTATCACCGGGTTTCGATCCTCTGACAACCACGCGTACGGTACCAGACTCTTTGTGTTGTTTGTCGCGCAACGCGACATGGTACGCCCCTTCCTCAACCCAATCGTCGTCCCTAATCGGCCTTTGCGGTGTGTAAACCTTCGTCGCGAACCCTGACTCCGTGAACACGGGCGAGTGCATCGTTACGGCGTGTGTATCGCCTTTCGAGGTCAATTGGAAATCGCCGTCGATGCACGCGACGCGTCCGGAGACGCGAGCGCGGCCGCGAGACACCGGCGTTTCTTCGTTCAAGACGTACGGTACTTCGCCAGTGTCAAACAACCTGGGCGGTAAGACACTCATGTGGCCGACGATGCATTTGGGGTTACTCAGAGTAACCGACCCGGACGCTTCGGTTACGTCGCCGTAGCCGGCGGTGGCAAGGGTGATATCCTCCGCTCCGTCGATGAAGTCGTTAGACGCGTATATTTCCGTCTCGGTCAAGTCCTCTTCGCTGTGTTTAAACATTTCGCGCCCCGAGAAAAGCGTCAACGGTTGATTCGCGGTTGTCTTTTTTGTATCGCCGAGGATCGAACCGCCGAACAAACCGAATCCCGTTTCAGGGTTAACCACCGTGTTGCAAGCAGCAGCCGTGTTCGGCCCGTTGGGTGACCCTACACCTGCCGCTCTCGCCGCGAACTGCGCGGCGAGGTCCTCGAATGCGCGTTTCGCGGCGTTCGCCATCGTTTGGTCACCGGCGCCAACACCATGTCCGCCGAAGTTCCCCTCCACCAGCTTTTTTTTCAAACGGTCCAGCATGGCTAGGGCGGCGGTGGACGAGTTGGCGTTTGCGCTCGCATTTGCGGTGATTAACTCTGCTGGGGAATAGGAACAACTTGCGTAGTCGGTGGAAGGGTCAAGTACGCCTCGTTCTTTTCCAATCGCGTTTAGTAACTTTTTCGCCGCCGCGAGAATCGGGGCCCGGGACGCGGACCCGGGCAAACTTCCGTTTGGAGAAAAAGTACGGGGAAAGTTCTCGATAAGCACCGGCGGCGTGCCGTCCGCGTGGAACGGCATGCGCTGCAGCAAGTTTCGCAAGCCGATTGGCGCGGACCCGACCAAGTCTTGAGCGGCGGCGTCTAACGATTCAACCGACGGAATCTTTTTATGATCCGCCTCCGCCGCGTTCGAAACCAAGTCTCGCCAAACCTCCTCGCCTCGCGTGACCACGCAAAACGTGTGCTGCAGCGCTTTTTCGCCTATTCGCAAAAACAGCCGCTCAAGCGCGATCGCCTCTTCCTGTGTAAACCGGCTTGCCGCGGAAAGAACCAACACGAACGCGTGTACTTTGATTGGAGCACCTGCTGTTTTTTTATCGCCCGAAACAATCGTAAGCGTCTCAGAGTCGTCCCCTTCAGATTCTTCCTCATCGCGGCGGCACTCCCCTCGCAGGAACTCGCTTATGTGCACCAGGTTGTCCTCCAACAAAGTGCCGCTGTCGCACGTGCCCGGGGTGTCCACCACGGTCAGCTCGGTGTGTATGCGTATCTCGTCGAAATCGCTGTCGCTGGTACTCACCACCATGTCATTCACGTCCATCAGACACACGTGGGACGCACATCGTTCCGTCACTGATGCAAACGACCTTTTCGCCGCGAACGCGCTTCGCCCGAGCAACGAGTTCCCAGTAGCGCTCTTCCCGTTCCCGGTTTGGCCCAACAGCACGACGGCCAGGGACCGAGGTTGTGGTGGTGGCACCGACATCGCAGACTCGGGAACTCGCGTAGGACCTCCTTCCGCCGCCGAGCGAGGCGCACACTGATCGCCGCCGACACGACTTTTTGCTTGCGCCAAAAATATTCGCGCGACGAGATTCTTCCTCGCGACGAATATTTCAAGTGGCCGTGTCGAACGCATCGGCCATGGTGTGCGCACTCGTCGGCGCGCTGCACGTTTCACTTCGGCGCGCACCAGACCCGGTCGTTCGCGACGCCGCGGCCGCGCCGTTTCGAGGCGGCGGAACTGGTGGGGGACCGGGCGACCTCTCTCGTCGCTTCCGCGGCCGTCGACGCGATCGATTCCACGGAGACCCCGCGAAACGACGTTTCACGCCAAAACTTGGATTGCATCTTTCCCAGATCTCCCCTTCCATCATGACCTCGTTCCTGACCGCCTCGCTTGGCGATTTCCTGGGCGACGCGGTCGCGGCGGGTTTGGGTATCGAGCACACGGATTTCGAGTTCGAACAACGGGCGGTGAGCGTGTTTAAAGCCGCGGATACGGACAACTCGCAGACGCTCGACTTCAGTGAAACCTTGGCCGCGCTGAAGTTAGTCCCCGGGCTGAAAACGACGAGCGAAGACTCGGCGAGAAACACGTTCGCCCGGTTCGCGCTGGATGGCAACGGAACGTTAGGCAGGGACGAGTTCAAAAAGCTCTCCCTTACGTTACGCCGAACTCACCAGCTTAACCAGATGGGGGGTTTGATTTACTGCGGCGGCGTTTTGATGAACCCACTGGCGAACCCACTCGTGGCGGAACGATTACGTTTAAAACAGCTCTACTCCAAGCCGTACGCGCCGCAAAGCGCGCTGGCAAAAGCGATTGCGAAGAAAACCTATGTGGCGATAAACAGCACCGTTGCTAGCCGGGGCCGGCTAGACCAGACAGAGCTGGACCAGCTGAGTGATGACGAGGACAACGACGGCGCG
>Ga0302138_10001032_pt1 | contig 13803 bp, 14 predicted proteins | sample CBN3_321_MG_FD_203110 | JGI IMG/M metagenome (GOLD analysis project Ga0302138, IMG submission 203110) | Marine microbial communities from Western Arctic Ocean, Canada - CBN3_surface | ecosystem: Environmental > Aquatic > Marine > Oceanic | place: Canada: Western Arctic Ocean | collected 2017-09-15 | reverse complement strand
CCCGATGGCTTCTTGGAGCTTCCTAAAACAAAAGAAAACAAAACGCTGACCAACGACTCTGATACCAACGCTAAATTAACAACGCCTCGGACTTCCCTAACGTCTCTGGAACCGAATTTACAGAAGGAACCTATACGGAATTAAGATCGTCTTTCAACAAACTGGAAGACTGTCAATGGGCACTGTCCAATCGACAGCAGTAGAGATAAGTGATGATATATTACACTTTCAAAACAATAAAGTCTAACAGTTAAAGTCCGTGTAATTTTAACATGACCCGTTTGTCTCGCGCGTCGTACTCGAACCCAGAGCGAGAAAACACCAGTACGTCAATTTTTGGAAAAAACCAAAAAAGTCTGAATTTTTTTGCTGAAATGTTTAAAGATTAAAGAAAGTTTGAAACTTTTGTCATAATTACCTTCGTGAAAGTAAAAAAGTCCGAATGAACAACATTTTTGAAGATGAGTTAGTTCATCTTTATAACGACGAGTGTCTCGCTCTCCCCACTCCCGACGAATGTCCCACTCTCTATGAGATATGCTATGTTCAAATCCGCAACAATGGCATAGACGTGTTAACCATGACTAGGGAACAAATTTGGAAATTGGCTACGACGATTACTTTACAAGAGGCGACGGAACTTCTTAACGCGTCGTCTACCACATTAAAACTAATATGCCGAGAAAAAGGTATCAAGTTTTGGCCGTACAGAAAGTACTTTTCGTATACGAAGGTCTTAGTTTCACCATACGTATGTGAACCAACTAAGGCACTCATAAGACGGATACTGGACTCATCGATGATTCATCAGTTTAACTTTCCAGAAGACTTGGTCGAGAAACTTAAAAAAATAAAACAAAAGGTGTATAAGGCTGAGAATAGGGAAAAGACAAAGTAAAACGAAGTGCTACTCAAATGGTTCTACGGCCTAAGATTGGTCGATTGTTCTTCGTTTTTCTTCTTTCCGGCACACTGCTCGTGTACCATAGACGTGTAGTACCAGATGGAAAGGGCGACGTCTTAGCTTGCAAGGTGCGAACTTGAACTTGAACTTGAAAATGCACATCATAATATTGAAATCGTTCGTCACAGGAGCCCGATGTTGCCATCTTTATGCACATCGGATTGACAAACCCCAAAGGCGCCTGGTCTGCGACAAAATCGATGGTGCGAGCGCTAGGCCCAGGCAAATATTGCAACGTGTATTACACCACCTCAGATGGTCACTTGGAGCTTCGGGTTCGCTCGCTCATGAACCTCCATGGAGTCATTCAAAAACCCGCGTCGCATTTTTTTAACCAGCTGTACGAAAACGGCACCCTGTCGTACGAGTTTCCGACGCTTCAGCAGTTGTGGTATCACTGCAAGGCCAGCCGCTCGAGAAGCGTCGTTTATCTACAAGCCTTGGGCAGCCATAACGCGTGGTCGTTGCGTCGCCAAATGAGCCGCCGAGTGTTGCAGGGTCAGGTGCTCCATGATGGCAGAAGTGAGTGCACGTCGCTTCACGGGAGGTGGCACTGCGGCGCGAATCCCGATGAATCTGATTGTTGGGAGCACTACAGTGGCAACTTCTGGCGCGCATCGTGCGAACACGTTCGCACTCTCGCTGACCCTTCGTTGAGCACCAAAGCATTCAAAGGTGCTATGCTCATGGGCGCAGGCCACGGAGATTCGAAAGTTTGCTCCCCAATGGGTCCGCTAGGACGTTACTGGGCTGAAGCTTGGATTACACAAGGGTACGTCGATCGCGGAGATAAGCTACCGTTGGTCGGTATACGAGGGCAGGGTGATGCGAACGTGCTCATGCGAACTGTACATTTTTTGTTTTTTAAACACAATATCCACCCATTGTACCTGATTGATACGATTGCCCGAATCACCGGTATGACGTGGTGACTTTTTATACATAATCCCCTTATATATAAGACCGTAGCTATTGTTACGGGAAGATGTCGACCTCATGCGATGATACAGCAGATGACTACCACCGAGTATGTAATGAATTAAAAGAGAAAAAGAAAAAGCATTGGAGCGTAGCAAAAGTTGACAACTGTATAGATAAGCGTCAGCGTTTCACAGACAAATGCATCAGCCCAGATAAACAGGACAACGGTCACGAGATACAGATTCAAAATCTGAGAAGAGCGCGAGCAACCATGTCGAAAAGTTGATGATTAGAGATACACGGCTTGCAATGCGCCATCTCTCGATGTATAAATAACCTTTCTAACACCGGCATTCTTTAAAAGCATTTGACATCGGAGACAAGGTTTCGACATCGCAGGTCCGTACGAAGCTATTCGCGCGATGTACATTGTGCTCCCTATCGCCTCTTTTTTGTTGCCGCGTAAGGCATTTTCTTCAGCGTGAATACTGTGAACGCGCAGCCCGTGCGCTTCTGTTGTATATCTGTTTACACCTTCGCTCAAAATCTTGCCGTTTTTTACTAACACCGCGCCGTGTTTGAAGCTTTGATGCTCGCTGTTTGCGGCAACATTTACCGCATGGCTCAAAAACTTATTTTTTCCCATAATTCAAAACTCATAGGGTCATAGAACAAATTTATTTGTTCCCTTCTGCAATAATAGTTCGTACGCGGTGAAATAGCTTTTCTCGCGAGCATAATGAGTCTGCACCGATCACCTGAGAAACTCGATCAAACTCGTCGGGAGTCAGACGAACGCCAAAAACGTCTCCGCGTATTACTTGGCTGATAACACAAATCCATTTAGTAGCGGTCGCCTTGCCCATGCTGTTCAGCTTTAGCTGTAATTCCAGAAAGGTGAGGTGCGGGGGTACATTGGTCACCGAAGCCTTGCTGCGTTCCGGCCACACAGCAGAACGAGAAGTCCAGCGGGCACGGGCCACTGTTTTCGTTTGAACTAACTTATCATCGACAATTATTTTTCTGGTTTTCATTACAAAATGCTCAGAGTGGTTATTTTGCTTTTGTGTGCGGGAAGTGAGGAAAATGTTTCTCATCTCGGACTTTTGAACCTTTCGGATTTTTTTGTTTTTTTTTGGTTTTAGAGTCGGCGCGAATGATATTCTCGGTATAGACTTACACTTTTTGTCGATCTATAAGGCAACTTTCAGATCCTTTTTTCCAAACGGCGGAAAAAAAACAAAATCGCAAACAGCCTCCCAACTTTTTTATCAAAAACTTTTTTTCTTACGTTTAGAGTCGGCGCGGATGATTTTCTCAGTATAGACTTACATTTTTTTTCGATCTATAAGGGAACTCGCGTAACTTGCCGCAAAAACAGGCAGTGCGACGACTTTCGATTGCAGCATGAAGTGCGAAACTGTTTGGAGCTTGGCCGCTAAACCACCAGTGGCGTGAAGAGTCCCGACGCCTGCCACGACAGTGCCATAGGTTTTCATCGTCATTGGCACGAGTGCGTTCGCCGTGAAACCCACACCATACCAGAGGCCTATGCCAGTGAGACCCGCAAAAAAATAGCGAAGCGTCCTTTTCGTTCCTTCCGAGCGAGGACAGTCTACACGTCCCGTCATGGCATCGATGCTGTAAGAAAGAATTTGAGTTTATATATTGCGCCTTTATTATAAACTTTTTGTCGATCTATAAGGGAACTTTTAGATCCTTTTTTCCAAACGGCGAAAAAAAAACAAAATCGCAAACAGCCTCCCAACTTTTTTTTCAAAAACTTTTTTCACCACTTTTTAGAGTTCCGTAAAAGTAAAAGGCTCTTGTATAAATTCCTCGTAACTCTTCAGGTAGTTGACGGCGTGCTCGGAGTCGACGGATCCCAGGTGATATTTTCCCACCTCTCGTTGATCATTTTAAAGCACTTTTCCCGAAGTGAAAACCATCTTGAGAAGCGACATTCTGATTCAGCGATTTCACTGAGCAGACCGCACCAATCTACCGTTTCTTCGTCGCCTGTGGCTGGGAACATGCACATTCTCCAATGCGAGGCAACGAAGCGTCCGTAAGGCGTGGCGAGCGCAGAGCAGTTTCGCTCGCATTGCATGAGATTCCTTGCAAATATCATTCCCGTCTCCTCGGGATAGGTGTCGCAAAGTTGGACGGTTTTTACATCTTGCATGACCCACAGATCCCACAGTTCCCACATCTCGTCTCTCACTTCAATGAATTCCTGAGAATATCGAAGAAACTCGTCTTTCACACCGTAGACATATTTCGCACCGTATACTTGTAAAAAGAAGTGCCTCCTCACAGCAAATGAGTTGCTCGGTTCCAGAAGGAAATCGATCCCCCCTGTAAAGCAGAGCGTCTTGTGCGCGGGTGCAAGAAACAACTTCATTAAGGACCCAGACGGACTAGATTCCGAGTAAGTCTTCAAAAAGTTAAGCATATAATCCGTGATTTGTTGCATTGCCGACGTTCTCACCCGCCGAAGCGCTTCAATTTGACCGGGTTGTAGATAAAGAAGGATTTTGTTGTTCAGGAGAAAGGGGACGCATGCTTTTCCACTTCGACACAGAGGCAACATGTCGTGATGGGCCTTGTTAATGGTACGCCCAATGGCTCTCATAGTGCGTTCTGAGATGATAACTGTTTCGAGTTGTCCATTTCGCTTGACAGTGATCAACGGCAACAGGCCCCTCTCGATTGTTTCCGTGAAATCGACGGTGATGCAAAACGAATCAAAGGTAGAACGGCAAAGAGGACAACCGTTTTGCTGCATGAACTCAAAGGTATCGTCCTTACATGATGCGCAAATCTTGTTGTTGCAGCAATTCAACAAATAGCCGGGACCAGGTGTTATTTCTCGACAGATGGGACACATGGGACACGTGGGACACGTGTGGGTTTTCTCCGCCATTGTGGTGAAAAGTGAACAAAATGTGACTGTCGTCCTTGATTTTATGTTTTTTTTATAGATGTAAATTTTCGGACTTTTTTACTTTCGCGAAGATAATTATGACAAAAGTTTCAAACTTTCTTTAATCTTTAAACATTTCAGCAAAAAAGCTTTCGCCAAAAATAGAATCGCAATAGAGTTCATAGTCATTAAGCGAATCTTCTTCTTCCGACGCATGCTTGACCGACACTGGGGGTTGTTGTTGCTTGACCGGCGGCGCGGGCTGCTGCGGTTTGAACGGCACTGGGGGTTGTTGTTGCTTGACCGGCGCCACAGGTTGTTGTTGCTTGACCGGTGGCGCGGGCTGCTGCGGTTTGAACGGCGCCGGGGTTTGTTGTTGCTTGATCGGCGCTGGGGGTTGTTGTTGCTTGATCGGCGCTGGGGGTTGTTGTTGCTTGATCGGCACCGCGGGTTGTTGTTGCTTGATCGGCGGCGCGGGCTGCTGCGGTTTGCACGGCACAAACGACGCTTGTTGACCAAGTTGCGGAGAGTACCACTCCCCCTCTTCTCTTGGCTCACCGTGCGTGACTTTTTGCCGTTTGTGGTTCGTTTGTTTTGCCCAACAATCTCGCCAGTCGTGGTAGTGTGAGAGGTGGCAGGTGGGGCATTTTTTCGCGAAACATTCGTGTGTGAAATGATTATTTCTTCCACATTTGTCACAATGAACGGCGGAATTGCGAACTGAACCGCAATAAGGAGAACTCCTTGGCTCAGTTACCCTTGACAGCATCGGGCAGTTGGTAACTTTATGCTCCCCTCCGCAATAGTTACACGCGATGTCGGTTGTCTTGAATCGGCAGTAAGAAGCTTTGTGCGTTAGTGCCGTAATGTTGAAACGACTTTTACAAATCGGACAGGGAGATTTTTGCATTTTGAAGTGACAAAAAAATAGTGCGCGGTGAAATGAAAAAAGTGAAGTCTGGGTCATGTGCTTTATGTTTTTTTTTCAAGTTTGAAAGTTTATTTGCAAAAAGTTGATTTTTTTGGTTTTAGCTTTGGAGCTTGAAAAAGTTGAAAGTAAAGTCTTTTTTTTTAAGTTTTGTTTTGATTCACTCATCTTCTTCCTCCTCCTCTTCCTCCTCCTCATCCATTTCAGGACTGGCGATGGGGTCTTCTTGCGGCGTGTCAGGGTCTTTCTTGATCTGAAATTTCCTCTTACCAAGTGTAGATTGTTCACGAGAGAAGGCATGGAAATGTTCAAGGGTCATGTTGACCGAAATCTGCGTTTCGTCATCACGAACGTGAATGTACCGGAGAGTGATAACAGCCACTCCCTCGCGCGAGAAGACGGGCGAGTCTGCAGTGGGACCGAAGCGCGCGATGACATCTTCCTTCTTGATTTCTTCGTACGAAGACAAGTCGAATTCAGGACCCTCGTGCAGGCTGAAATCAAAGTTTGGAACCTTTTCCATTTTCTTCAAGGTTCCTCCGTCACTGTCAACGGACCTTTGCACCTCAAGGAACACCGGTTTGCCAGCTTTGGTGATAATAGGAGCGTTAACATTGACCATCCAAGATTTGTCATATGTTTTGCCATCCTTTCCGTTCTTCTCCGGTGCGAAAGAGATCATCTTTGATTTGCCAGCGTCGAGGTCGTAATTCTCCTCGCTGCCTCCGAAGATGAAAATCTCGTCAACTTTCTCAAGAGCGCGTTCCATGAAGAGATCGCGCATCTCGGCAAGCGGGTATGCGTTTCTCTCTTCCTCGGGCTTTTCAAAGAGGTCGAGCGGAATACCCTTGTCCTTCTTGTGCATCTTAACAAGCATGCTCTTACAAGTCTTGGGCAAAATGCGATGAAACTCGTTGACAATACTTTGCTTCACCAGAGCATGGATCTCGCGGAGCGGGTCGACAACAACTGAAGTCTGTTCCATGCGATACTTGAGCGTCATCTGATATTTCGGAATCGCACTGTTGTTGTTGTTCATCGACAAACGAGCGCCAAAAGTCATGCCACGAGGCATCTGGAGCGCGATGCGCTCCTGACCGCCTCCGGCGGGTTTGGTGAAAATAGCATGAACGCAACCTTTTCCTTTGCTCTGTTCCCTTTTTTTGTCATCAGCGGGAGTTACGAAAACATTCAGGTTTTGAACTGCATCGGTGAGACTGTGGGCTTCCTCGGACATTGTGATTTTGTGTTTTTTTTTGCAATAGATTGAAATTCTTACGATTATGAGAAGTGTTTTGATTCGACTGACAAATCGCTGCTTTAATGTTTTTTTCAAGTTGGAACGAAGAGTTTTCTTTTCCAAATCTGCAAAAAGTAGCTGAACGTTGTGACGTAGATCTGGGACCTCGACGAGCTGGTAATTTTGAATAGATGAATGAAGGCGCAAAAGTTTACATGATTTCAAAATGACTCCGTAAAACTTTTCCAGAATATATCTGTAGATATTTTGTTGGCACGTGTAATGACCCCACGGCGTGTCCGGGACGGATTGAAAAGGATACGTTCCAAATTTCCTGAACGGATTCTTTGGCGTCAACTCGTGCGCGCAACACTTGTAGTCAATCATAATTAAGTCACCGTCTTCAGTTCGATAGATACAGTCCACCTGCCCTGCCACAACATACAAGCCTAACCTTGCGAAGACCGACCACTCCGTTCGATAAGGCGAGAGGTGACTGTGATGCTTGCGGAAGCAGAGGTACTGTCGGACTTCAGACGCGTGCTCATCATAGAGTTCGAGATTACAATGCAGTTCGCACTGCAAATGAATGTAGGTTCCTCGAATAGAAGCGTTTTCTCCAAGTTTGCTCCATAAATCCACGACTGCCTCGATACACCTCTCGGAGTCCAGGCCTTTGCGCCAGAGATGTTTGAGCAAGCGCGAGTAGCCCTTACCGGTTTGCAAAGGTTCCTCTGTCACTCCCGCTCGGCGGACAGCGTCGTCATCACCACCTTCTATTAGGCGCACGAACCTTTCAGTATAATTCCATTCGTTTGCTTCTTCGCCATTCTCAGCATTTCTCTTCCACTTTGGATAGCATCGTCTAGCAGTGCCTTCTGCGTCGAACTTTTCGAAACGAGATCCCCACAGAGAACTGACTGACCCAATGACCGTGTGCCCATCGACAGTGTACTCATGTTTCGCCTCGTCGAAAGTGACGCGCGGATCTCGCACGTGAGCGTGAGTCAACGCTAAAAAAAGAGGGGGGGAAGGTATCATATAGATACAACTATTTAAGGATAATTTTTTATAATCTTACGTACGCTATGCACTCAGATTTGTTTCGCTTACTTTTCACTTCTGTGAAAGAAACAAAAGGAAGCTCGGCTATAGATGACGATATCCTTCACGACCAGACATACGACAAAGAACCAGAGATCTCAAATGGTATTGTTAAAGCGGTAAACCGACAAATTGTCTTAAACAAAGTCAAAGGAGACGGACATTGTTTTTTCAGGTCGGTCGCGGAGGCCTATAACGCGCGCAATGTAGTCGCAGAAAATGTGACGGTCCACACAGTCGCGTCTGTACGAAAACTCGTCGCAGCTGAGATAAACAAAATAATTGAAAATGCTGGAATTCTCAAGGCAGCACTCGATGAAAGTAGTAGAGTGGGGGCACCGCGAACACTGAAAGAACACGCTGAATCCATCGAGGGTGTTTTGTGGGGATCTGCTTCAATTGACGGTATTTTATTGGCTCCGTCTCTTGGTCCCATTCTCGTGTTTACGGAAGAGTGTGGCGCTTTGCAGTTGTACGAAAAGGTGAATCAAGGCGGGTTATACGAATCTAGCAATACGGGTGTGGTTTTTGACGATGTATTTAAGGACTCTGCGTATGTCGAGAACAGAACTGACGAGAAAACAATGCTCTTAAGTTACAACGGACGTGATCACTTCGACTGGTACATTCCCAAACGAAAGGGTTGTTCTTTTATGCTCAGCGCCGATCGGAAAAAATTCTACGTGTCATCTATCTAATGTTCGAAACGTTGTGTGCTCCTCTAATCCAACCAATCGTCTTCGAAACACATGTCAACGGTGCTCGAGGGGTCGTCGCATTTTTCCTTCGTCGAGACGCGCGTCCGTTTTTTCCTCTCGGTGCGCCTGCTCGCGCGCCAGAGTCGCGTCACGGTTTTGAACGACTTTTCATTCGTCGTGAACACCTTCACTTCCGGACACTCATTACCCGCCTTCAGATACTCGCATCGGTGCGCGTTAGGTCCACACTTAAAACAAAAACCACGCAAAAGGCTTACCCCAAACATGTCGCGTCTCGAACGAGAAGTAAACGTGATATAATAAATACTTATGATTGGGCCATCGGCATCTTCGGGTTCAAAACGAATATAAAAAACGTAACACTATACTTCTTCAAGCTTCCACGGCAGTCTTGAAGGACACTTTCTCTCTATCTCGAACTCACTGCTCGGAAAGCTCTCCATGTTGCCCTGAGTCTCGGCTTCACAACCTTTGATGAAATTAGTACTCGATAGCGCACGAGCTGCGTCGCCGGAGTAGTGCCGTAGGGCCTTGGGCCACGGGTCGTACGGCGCGTGAAATCCAGCGAACATCCATGACATGTTTGTATCTTTTGGAATGGTATAGCGGAAGATTTCATCTGGTTCGCGATCCCATGAGGTTTGATCGGCAAGCTTATGATCAAAATAAAAAGGTACCGCCATCCCATCCTTTTCCATTAAACTGTGATAAATAAAACGGATCGTATGATCTGAAGGTTCATCTATGTCCAGGTTCCTGGTATTCTTGGTAACTTTCCACCCTGGTTGTCCATAATGGGAGTCCATAATGTCCCACTCCACCCCCTCCACCACATGAGTAACTTGCTTATCCGTTGAACGAATAAAATATATTTTGTAGACGTCATTATACTTCCGATACAATCTCTCTACAATATCTACAATCTCCCACCGACGGTTGGGGTCCATGAGAAAATCACCCCCTGAAATGAAAGGGCAAATGTAAACTTTCATTACATCTTCTTCCATTGCCTCTGCGAACTGCATTCCACTGTACATCCCGTCCTCAATTTTGAACTTGACTTGTTTACGTTTTTTCTTCGACGGCTGATTCGCGACTCCTCTCTCTGGTATTTTAAGGAACCCTTCGTATATGGCGACGTCTTCTACCCACCTGTCCGACTTTTCGCTGTTTAACGCTGTCGTTGAGATTTTAACAAAATCAGTCGATGGATACATGTCATCGAAAACATCACAACAACTTTTCAGCGCAGCAACGAATGCCTCGTGGGACACGTGCACGAGATTCTCATAAAAAAAAATGACGTCACTTTTAAGTTTTTCAATGAGCTTATCACGAAGTATATCCGTATTTCCGTTATCACCTCTCATGCCTTCTAGAGTGGTCAAAGTTGTATCCTTCCATATTGTTAGTAGTTCTGGTATTATCGGATGTGAATCAGGTTTTGGTGGTAAACGCTCAAAGAATCTTCTTCCGTCGACGCATTGTGTTTTTCCGTTCTCTTTTCGTCTGAGTATTTTACCGTACACGAGCTCCCCGTTGTGTTCACAGTCCGCGCCGTCGTCAAAGAGGTCGTAGCTGTACTCCGCCGACATTACACCGAATGTGAGTCGATGTAAAAGGAGACAACCAAATTGTTGTTTATATATCCACGGACACCCCCTTATATAGGTTACGACGTTGCAGTTAATAGGCCCATTGTGTCCGACCGTCTTATACCGAACGTCCATATGAAAATATACGCTCGAGAGATCACGAGACCGCCTGCTATTACAAAACTACATAATCTCCCTAAGGTATATAATATAACGAGACTAGTCCGTGTAAGGTATACGACCCCAAAAAAAACAAATTCATAGATAGACCATGTACTTTATACATCAAGGGTTGTGAGAGTAGTCAGGGGAACTATGAAGGAGTTGAGCATGAAGGTCTAGTTCCGCAAGGTCCATCGTGTCCGGTTAGACCACGGTGGACACTTAAGCCGATGTGATATAAAAAACGTAACACTATACTATAACAAATCTATATACCAACACAACGCATAACAGAGTTTCTCCTATCTTGTTGCAGTACTTTAGCGGTCCCCTTTGTTTAAGGGGACGGAGCCTTTCCACCCCTCTTGTCTTTTTGATCATCACGCTGTGTCATTTGATAGTGCATGGGGAAGTTTGCGGCGCGTTCGCGTCTCATTTTCTCGTGCCAATCCTGCACGGCGGTATCGTACGTGGATTTCCCGGAAGTGTAAATCTTCGGAACAGGACATTTTTTGCCTCCGCGTGCGCGTTCGCATGCTTTGATGTGAGGACCGCATCTTAGGCATACGGAATGCATCGGAAAAGAAAATGACATAATTTCAAGAGGCAGCTGACTTCGTTGCGAAACAAATTTTGTGCGCGTGATTTTCTTACAAAATGCTCAGAGTGGTTATTTTGCTTTTGTGTGTGGGAAGTGAGGAAAAAGTTTCTCATCTCGGACTTTTGAAACTTTCGTTTTTTTGTTTTTTTTGGGTTTTAGAGTCGGCGCGAATGATATTCTCGGTATAGACTTAAACTTTTTGTCGATCTATAAGGGAACTTTCAGATCCTTTTTTCCAAACGGCGGAAAAAAAACAAAATCGCAAACAGCCTCCCAATTTTTTTTTCAAAACTTTTTTTTCGACATTTTTTTCACAATCCTAGTTTCTCACTTTCATTCGACTCCAATATTCCAATATGTCTTAGTCTCAAAACAATAGATGTTGAGGCGAATGTTTCTACAACGAAACGTGCGATGTTCACGAGACTCGTTTGTTTACCATTGTCGCAAAAAGGCCGCGCGACAAGTAAAAAAAGCACCAGTGCTTTTGAATCTTCATCAACACAGTCCTTCTTCATCCGAACGTTATTAATGTAGTGCAAACAAGCGAAAATCATACTTTGCGCGTCTAGTAACAAAAACGGGATCTTAATATCTGTATTCATACTTAGATAAGCCCTGTAGCTCGTCATGATTTCTTCTTGCATTGTATATCTACTAGGCATAGAAAGAAAAAAAGGAAGCTTTGTAAATCTGAATGTATCGTCTCACGAGAGGGCGAGCAAAATTGCATTTTGAGCCACCGGAACCACCTGAAGTCGGGCCCAATTGAGGACAAAAAGATTCCAATAGGCTCGCTGCGAGTTGTGCAGGAACTGCCTCGATAATTGTCTCTTGTCTAGACCATCGACCGTCACCGCCGCGGCGGGGTTGAGAAGCTCAATCGCGCGCAACACGAAGTCGTCGACGTACCTGTGAAGTGCGCGCACGACAAGTTGACGCAAGACACTATCCGGGTTCGCAGCGAACTCGACCGGCGTCGGAAGAGGATTCATTAGTGCAGGTGTCATGCGATTGCCGGAGTTCGCACCGCCTCCCGCGGTATGTACGGGATCGATCACGCCGAACCGCGGCATTGTCTTCAAACGCCGCACCCACCACCTCAACGCCGCCACGTCGTTCACTCCTCCTGCGTTCTGGATCGTTTGCAAAAACCGAGCCACCACAGGCTGTGTCTGCAAGATGACGTTCGCCGCGTGCACGACCGCGTCACGAAGCATGAGCCGCGCCTCCTTGTGAGGGGCGGGCTCATCAGCGGGATAATGTCTATTCCCTCGACCGAATCCCATTGGAGGAACGGCCCGGAAAGTCGACCCTCCTGCGCCGATTAGAGCGGGCGCTTGAGCCGCTACTTGAGCCGCTACTTGAGCCGCTACCACTTGAGCCTGTGCTTGAGCCGCAGCTTGAGCCTGTGCTTGAGCCGCTGCTTGAGCCGCTGCTTGAGCCTCTGCTAGAGCCGCTGCTTGAGCCGCTGCTTGAGCCTCTGCTAGAGCCGCTGCTTGAGCCTCTGCTTGAGCTTCTGCTAGAGCCGCCGCTAGAGCCTCCGCTTGAGCCGCTAGTGCCGCGGCCTGTGCCTGCACTGCTTGAGCTGCTGCTGCGGCTCCCCCAACTATAGCGACGAAAACTTGCTTTTTTTCAAGTTCCGTTACTGAGACAGTTGCAGTAGGGATGTCGCGCCACTTTGTCCACATACTCGATTGCGCATCTTCGACATACACTTGATCCAGGTCGACCCAATTTAAACCGTCATTTTTGATGACAATGCCGTCATCAACCTCGTCGTTTTCATCGAGGGTAGTGATCGCCCTTAATTTCGGAAGAGGACCTCGATGCCCCTCCTGCGCATCTGGATGGGCATCTGGTGTTTCAGGGTATCCATTTTTGAACGCGCACAAATATTTTCCATCGAAGTGGATTAAACCTGTCTTATCGTTTGTTAGTTTTACTCTTGTGGAGATGGATTTTTGCGTATGCCGGAAAATCTCGCCGGCCTCTTCGGTTACGTCTTTCAGAGATTTGCACGAAGCGTAGAACACTGAAGGACTTTCTCTTCGGGAGACAAACACTTGCATGATCAAGTCCACCTGCACCCCCGTCTGCATTTGAAAAAGACTCGCGTTGCAAAGAGTTTGTTTGAGACTTCTGGTGTCTATGACCCGACCGTAAGGCACGCTCCTTTCGATCAACGTCTTGAATTCTCCCATTATTACTTTAGGGGCTCCATTACCATCGACGGCCAAAGCGGTGAAGTCTGCCTGTGTCGTCAAGAATTTGTATTTCTCACCATCCCCCTCATTCATGCAAAATGGGTTATACAAAGGAACTTCGACTCCAGTGATGTAAAAGTGCTTAATTTTCGCCCGGTCTGCCGCTGCCCGAGCCGCTGCCCGAGCCGCTGCCTGAGCCGCTGCCTGAGCCGCTATCACTTGAGCCGCTGCCCGAGCCGCTTCCAGAGCCGCTGGGGTATTTCGGGCTGCTCGGGCTTCTCGGGCCGCGCGTGCATTATCTCTATCCCCCTGGGTCTGCTGGTCAACTCGGATAGCACAGGGTTCGGTATTCATGTCCTCAACACTCACCTAAAAGCGCTACGTTTGAAGGGGGCGTAGCACAGTGTTCCCAATTGTGAATTGCTGCGAAGGGGTG
>Ga0302138_10001023_pt1 | contig 13880 bp, 8 predicted proteins | sample CBN3_321_MG_FD_203110 | JGI IMG/M metagenome (GOLD analysis project Ga0302138, IMG submission 203110) | Marine microbial communities from Western Arctic Ocean, Canada - CBN3_surface | ecosystem: Environmental > Aquatic > Marine > Oceanic | place: Canada: Western Arctic Ocean | collected 2017-09-15 | reverse complement strand
TATCGTTAATATCTTTCAGTTGAGGGATGTCAAAGATGTCGTTCCAGACCTCGAGATGAGTAGTGTGAGCTTCCATCGTCTCAATGTACAGGTCTCGAGCATCCTCGTCGTGATCGTTATCGCTTAGATAGTTCTGAAATACGCGGTCAAACGTGGTTAATTCTTGTAGTGTCATGTTAATTTCTTATTGATTACATGTATATTATCCGCGATCGATCGTGTTATGCTTGTAAGAAAATCTAGTTTCGTAGGGAAAGCGTAAATGTTTATAACGTGATCAATTAACAAAAACGCCTATATATGCGCAAATATCATGCTAAAAAGGGGTGGGGTCGGTGAAATTAATTGGCTTTTCCTGAGAAAAATTTAAAAAATTTGTAAAATTCAACCCAACTGCCAGTAATATGCAATACTTTTTTATTTCGGGTATGCGACACTAGGCACTTAAGTATAATAGTAGTAGGCTATTGTCCTACTCTAGGCTTATATAGTAAGTTTGCTCTTATATATGTAAGTATATATACATATGGAAACGCAAGCATTTATGGGTACCGGGGAATTGATCCCTAGATTGATGGCCCAAGTAGGCAGTGCTAGCTTTGGCATGGCATTAGCTAAGAAAAATGGCTTTCTTAATGCTAACGGAAGCTTATCAGCTTTAGGCATGCAAAGAAATGGCATGACAGCAGAAGGAAGAGCTATTGATAGAGCCGGCGGCACAGGCGCATATAATCCGACAACTAACAGAGTAACACAATACTAGCATGAAAAAATTTATAGACAGACTACAACACGCATGGAACAGCTTATTATATAAACTAATGTTTAAAAAATACGTATAATGGCTATAGCAAACAGTTACCCAATGGGTACACCAAAATCAGGTGATTTATTATTAGGTACATCGGTTCCTTTAACACCAGAGGGAAAACCCACAACTAGAAACTTTTCGATAAGTGACGTTACAACATTAGCTACACAAGGGTATGTAGAAGTAACAAAAGTTATAAGCAATGCCGAGTGGATAGCTTTACCTACAACCGGTATTGCAGTAATTCCAGGTGTAGCAAGCAAGCGCATCCAAGTATTGTCAGCATATGCTAGATTTAATTACGCAACCCCTTCTTTTTTCTTTAGCTCTGATTTAGTTTTAACTAGTTCAGCAGTTTTATCTACTTTAACTAGCGATTCTATACAAGCACGAGTGCCTCAGGATTTTGAAGACATAGACGGAGACGATTTAGCAATACTAGGACCTGAAGCTTGTACGCCGTCGCTTGGAGCTCCTTTATATTTTGGTACATTATCTACAGCTACTAATTCAGGCGGTGGCACAGTATCTATTACGGTACGATACACATTAATATAAAAACGCATGGCTAGAATAAGTTCATATCCTAGAGACCTCGATGTAGTTGATAATGACTCATGGATAGGTACTTCAGTTCCCGGTCTACAGACTAGAAACTTTACAGCATTAGCTGTAGCCAAGTACTTAAACATTAAAGGTAAGATATCTATATCTGCTCAAATGGTGTTTAAGTTTACAGATACTATACCTCCAGCTAGCGGACAATTCTCAGGGCCCGCAGATTCCAGTGCTTTAACTGCTATAACCACCATGGAAATATCCGGTGCAGATGCGTCAGGGCAGAACACTGTGGAGTTTATGGAATACTTAGTAGGTAACAATATACTTATAAGTGAGCAAAACAATATAAGTTTGTTCGGCCACTTTACTATAGACTCCTATACTTTAAAAGGGGCTATATACACATTAAACTTAACAAACATTGGAGGCAACGGTAACTTAGATCTAAACAAGTTTTATGACTTTGCAGTATTTACTCTATCTTCCAGAGGTTCGTCAACAGAAATTATACCATTTAATAATGTAGCTGTAGTCACGGCTAATCACACCGGTAATCTAGGTACTAATCCTTCGGTTACAGTAGTAAACCCAAACAACTTAGTAATACAAGGAGAAGTATCATATATAACAAACACACAACTAACAATTACATTTACTAGTCCTCAAACTGGGAATGTATACCTAAACTAAACACATGGCAATTAATTTTTTAAATAACGTTAACTTTAACTCCATACAATCGGAGAATATAGTTATAGAAAACTTCGCTACCGACGTTCTCGCTGGAACAGGGGTATCAGGACAAATATACTGGAATACAACTTCAGAAGAACTAAAAGGCTGGGACGGTAGTGTCGGTGCTTGGGTAAGTATAGGTTCTGACAATGATCTATTATCATTTTCTGGTGACGCAGGTACAGGTACTGTTTTATTAAAAAACCAAGTACTCGCCATTGACGGGACAACAAATGAAATAAAAACATCTGGTACAGCGCAAGCTCTTACTATATCGTTAGCTGACGGTAGCACAGCAGGCACAAGACTTACTTTAACAGGTACTCCTTTTGCACCAACCGCTACCGCCGGAACCAATACAAATCAAATAGCCACAACCGCTTTTGTTACTACAGCAGTAGCAGCAGTTGATACGTTGGCTGAAATATTATCAGTAGGTAATACAACAGATGGAAGTGATATAGCTATGTCTGCAGGTGACGACATAACGTTTACTTCATCATCAGCAATAGTTGATTCAGGTGGAAGTAAAGGTGGAGCTGGTCAATATTTAGCGTCAACTAGTACTACAATAGACTGGATAACACCACCTACATTAGATAACTATGTAGACTGGAAATTAACTGGTACTAGCGCTACACAACTAAGTGTAATAAAACAAGCTAATATAACTATAGCAGGTGACGGCGTAACGGCTGTTGCTGGTGGAACAGGTACTAACCTTGCCCTTACTATAACGAATACAGATAAAGGTACTGATCAAGATGCATTCAAGACTTTTAACATGTCTGGGACAAATAGCTCCGGAAGTATAGCCGCTACTACAAATGAAGACACTGGTATACTGGCTGGAACACAAAACCAAATAAACATAGTAGGTGGTACAAAAACTGCTACATGGAGTTTAGCTAGCGGATCAGATGCAGCTACACGATTAAACTTAGGAGGTACACCAACAGCACCAACGCCTGCTTCAGGTGATGATTCTACTAGAATAGCAACAACTGCGTTTGTACAAGCTGCAGTTACAGGCTTACTAGAATTTAAAGGCGGATTTAACGCTAACACGGGTGCGATAGTTGGTGGAGGCAATTTAACAACCGGCGGTTCAAGAGTTGCGGTTGCAGTAGGTGATTACTATGTTGTAACAGTTGCTGGTAATTTCTTTGGAAATGCAAATACTCCTTTAACACCTGGTGATTCAGTTATAGTTCAAACAGCTGCTATAGCTGGTGCTTCAGTTGAAGCTGATTTTATAGTTGTACAATCTGATACAGATCTTGCGACTTATTCAACAGTAGGAATTGGTAATGTAAACGTAGAAAGCGATACTGGTATTGCTACTGGTTATCATGGTAGTGCCGGCGGCGCATTTGATGGTGGAGTACTTGAGGTGAGATACACAAACGGTACTGCAGCTATAGCATTAAGAGAATCTACTGCTTCTGCTTTAGGTATTGTTAGTGTTGTTGAAGGTTCTGGTATAGATGTTTCTTATACTGATGGAGCTGCTACTATATCTTTAGATCAAGCTGCTAATCCAAATACTAAGCTATTAGATTTAAATAGTGCAGACGGTGCTGTAACAAGAACTTTTGCAAATGGCATAACTACGTATGATGTTGAAGTAGATGCAACCAGTATATTTGGAACAGGCGTTTTAAGTGCTAATGTTTTAGCTGAAGTGCAAGTTAAAAATGCTGCTATATTTATAGGAGCTAGTGTTGGTATGACAGTTTATGCTGAAATAACAAGAACAGTAGCTGATGCCATTAAGTTTTCTTTCTCAGGTAATTCAACCGACAATTCTTACAAAGTATGGTTAACTAGAATGGCCTAATAATCTAATAAAATAAAATAACCACATGGCTATTAATTTTTTATATCCCACGAATACTCGTCCAGAGATTCAGATAAATGACACCGATGACAATCCAAGACTTGCGTTTTTAGAGTCTGATCTTGTTAGCGGTGGTATTTCTACTACTGGTGGTAATTTAGTATTTGAAGCGTCAAGTGGTATTGAAAGAGCTAGAATATTATCAGGCGGTAATTTTGGCATAGATAATACTGATCCAAAACAAAAATTAAGTGTAGGGGGGATTATAAACTCAGATTCAGATAATGATTATTATGGAGCCTGGCTTTCTGGTAATTCTACAGCAGGTGCTCAAAGTTATTTAGGATTAGGTCCTTGGTATAATCAAGCTGGTTACGTAAAATATTATGATAACGACAGATTGTCTATCTACACTTACGACGCTACAGAAGATGTAACATTACAAGAAGCTGGTGGAAAAGTTGGTATCGGAATAACTACACCTGTAAGTGTTTTTCAAGTTCAAGAAACTCAAAATGCTGAAAGTCTTATTACATTATCAAATAATAGACAAGACGCTGGTGATGTACCTATATTTGGTATAGTTGCCCAAAACGCAGGAACTAACGTTGCTAAAATATCTTTTTACAGAGAAGGAGGTAGTTCATCAGGTCATTTAGCTTTTTCAACTAAAGCCTCAAACTCTGCTTCTTTAACTGAAAAAATGAGAATTGACGCAAACGGGGAAGTTGGTATAGGTACTGACAATCCACTAGATATGCTTCATGTTAAAAACTTAGATGCAGTTGGTGGTAATGGTAGATGTGATATAAGATTAGAAAATGGATTAGGATACGCTGAGTTCGGCGTTTTGTCAAATTACGCTAGAATACAAGCTAATGCATTTGAGGTTGCGGCAATGTCAAGATCTGCAAGTTATTTTTATACTGATCTCGCTAGTTTTGGTGCACATCTTACAACAGACACAACTGACGGAATAGTAAGTATAAACGGGGGGAGTGGAACTGGAGGTGAAGCATACTTAAGATTAATGAGAAACAATGTTGCTGGTTTTTTATTAAATCATACAGCTTCAGCAATACAAGTTAGAGCAACTGCTAATATACCAATGTTCTTTTACACAAATGATACTATTGGTATAAAGCTAAACGCTAATAGTACTGTATCTTTTTCACAATATGGCGCAGGTTATTTAAAAACCGACGGTAATGGACTTATTACCGCGGACTCTACAGTACCAGGCACAGGAACTTTCTTACCGCTTGCTGGTGGCACAATGACCGGAACAATAGTCGGGCCAACTGCAGGAAGTTCTTCTGCTAACCCACCCGCTTTAGAAGTTGTAGCCTCAGGAACAGGTGACTCACAAGCTTCTATTGCAATACAACAAAAAACTTCAGAAGGTGATACTATTATATTTGCCGATTACGAACCACATGTAGAATGGGGTATAAGCACTGAAAATAGTGCTAACGAAATACAGTTTACAGCAGGTAGTTCTACAAACTCTCTTGGTTCTAAAATTCTTTATAACAATGCTGGTAATGCAAGAACTGCTTATGTAAAATTTAACCATAACCTTAGTAACGGTAATACAGAAATAGGTGGAACGCTTGATGTTGGTCAAGCTTTAACGGTTTCATCAACTGCAACAGCAAATTCATTTACTTCTTCAACAGATACTGGTATAAGCATTAATGGAATTACTATGACTAGAGTAGCAGCTAATTCTGCTATTAGAGTAAGTAATGGTCTTGAGACTTTAGGTTTATTAAGAAGTTATGCTGGATTAAATGTAGCAACGTCAGCAGTAATAGGCTCAACTACTCAAGGAAACACATTAATAGTTACTTCAGCTCAGGCAGCTTTAAACACTGCATTCTCATCGGCGGGTAATGGAGGCTATACTCAATATCAGAGTGGTGATGATGGTATATATGGTTATATAGGAACTGGCTCACATTTATTAAGCCCTGTTGTCAATGATAATGATTTTGTTGCAAGAGCGCAAGGAGAATTTGTGGTGAGTTTAGGTGCAACGGAAAAACTTAGAATAGCATCAAATCAAATAACAGCTAAAGTAGACGTATTAGAATTAAGTAATGATTTTTCAATCCAATCAACAGATGGAAACTACTGGCAAAGAATTAAAACTCTAGACTCTGCTACATCATCAGTTAATACATTTAGCTTTGATGTAAGAGCTGGTTCAGGTTCTTTTGTTCCCTTGCTTAGCTTACGCCAAGACGGTGTAGTAATTGTACCACAGACTTTAAATGTTAATGGAGCAGGAACAAGTACTTTTATAGGTCCAGTAAGTGGTATTGCTCCAACGGCTGATTTAAATTTTGCAACTAAAAAATATGTAGATGACAGTATAACAGGTGGCGCTAATTATTTAGGAGTATGGGATCCAGACGATAGCTTAAATAACGGGTATGGTGATCCAAGCCTGCAAGCAAGTGGAAGAACTGATGATTCAGGTGATTACTTTATTTGTAGTGCTGATGGTGCTGCTCATCCAAATGGAGGTACTTCAGAACCAGATAGTTGGCACGTAGGTGACTGGGTAATATGGAATGAAGATTTAGGCACTGGCGGATTATGGCAAAAACTAGATAATACTACGGTTTTATCCGGAGGTGGTACCACTAATAGCATAGCTAAATTTACTGACAACGAAACAATAGGTGATAGTCTTTTAAAAGACACTGGCACCCTTGGTTATATTACTAGCAACAGTGAGTTATTCCAACTACAAGGAACAACTGCTTCAGGCTATGCTGAGATTGATATAGGCAATGATTTAAACGATAAACTTGTTATAGGATCTATAGGGTCAACATATTCTGCTGCTGATTGGGCAAATTCTACTTATATTTATAATAATGGCACAGGTAGAAATATGTATTTAAAGTCTGTAACTGATATGATGTTTTTTGCTGGTGGTTTGGCTTTAGCTCAAATAAGAATGACCGTAAAAGCAAGCGGGAACGTCGGGATAGGTACGGATAGTCCTGATACTAAATTAATGGTGTCTGGTGAAATTTTAAGTGAAAACAGTAATGGAGGTTATTTTGTAAGTACTAGAGTTCCTTCAAGTTCTTCTAGACCTACTTTAAATTTTTATGGAACGGCTTTAGATATAAACTATGTAACAGGTTACGCAGGAAGTGGAGCTTCAACTGCTATGACTATTCTCTCTGGCGGCAACGTCGGGATCGGGGAAACATCTCCTAAAGCTAAATTAAATATTACAGGTGTTTCTGGAGGTCCAGCAGTTCCTATTTCTACTTCATCAGCTGGGATTATTAGAATTGAATCTGGAAATGGAGGGCAAGCTTTGGATATTGGAGCGCAAGGCGCTTCTCCTTATAGTATGTGGTTGCAAGTTGGAAATGCAAGTAATTCAACAGGAGATACTTATCCTATTTTATTAAACCCACTTGGCGGCAACGTAGGGATCGGGACGACTAGCCCTGAAGCAAAACTAGATATTACTAATGGAGCCGGTAAATTTTGTGTTGACTCTAAAACGCACGCGCTAACTAATGCTTTTACAACATGCCTTACTGTAAACTTAGATAGCCACACTGGTTGTTATGTAACTTTAACTTGTTTTGGCGATTGGGGATCTCATAGCTCTGCGGCATATAGAGGGGAATTCTTTTTACAAAATGGAGCTAATAGTTATAATGAGCCTGGTATAATATTAAGACAAGACGATAATACATCTGTTGGAACAGATCAAATAGTGTGTCAATTATTAGACCCTACAGGTACAGGAAATCCTAAAGACTTTGCTATTCAAATAAGAACTACAGCTACTTCTGGAACCACCGGTTTTACAGGGCAATTAACATATACCGTTCAAGGTAAATTTAACTCAATAACATAAGAAATGGCTGATCAAATTAAACCAGTAATACAAATAAACGAAGGTAAGGTTGGTATTGATGTAACTACTCCTTTTTCAAAACTACAAGTAGGTGATCCAACGGTGCAATCACAAACTATGCTTACCGTGGCGAGCATGTACACGGCTACGCCTCCTGCTTTAAATTTTAGAACAGGACATCCCAGTACTAGCGATATATGGAACATGGCTCAAATCAGGGGTGATGATGACGGTAATTTTAGTGGTAGATTAGAATTTCTTACAAGAAGCGCTGCAAGTTCTGGCAGCACTACTGAACCTGTAATAAGAATGGTTATTGACGACGACGGTAATGTTAGGTTTAACAATTACAGCGCAGGTTATCTTAAAACAGATGGCTCAGGTAATATAACAGCTGAATCTGGAATACCAGGTACAGGAACTTTTCTACCACTTGCTGGAGGAACAATGACTGGGAATATTACTTTACCTGGAGAAGAAAATAATACTTTTAAAATAGGTTTCACTGGAGCATCTGCAACTTCAGGTTTATCGACAGTAGATCAAAGTGGAGCGGGTTTATATATAGGAGCAAATTCAAAACTTAATAATTCTGGTGTTGTTGTTTATAATAATTCTGCATTACCAAGTAGTGGTATTTATTTTGATGGATGGAATGGTGATGATATGGAATTTTATACTGGAGCATCAGGAAATCCTACTAAAAGACTTACTATCTCATCAACTGGCGATGCAACTTTTGCAGGAAGGGGTATTTTTTCTGATAATGTGCAAATAGTGTACACGGGCAGCAAAACTAATGATGCCGGGTTATATATAGAAAACGACAGTGATGACTGGGGTCTCCACGTTAATAAGAACACTAATAATTTTGGCATAAGAATAACTTCAGATGGAGGAAATGCATTTGGGATTTATTCAGATGCTAATGCAGAAAAAATTACTTTTTCAGGAAGTGGTAATGCAACTTTTTCAGGGCAAGTTACTACAAACTCAAGATTTAATTCAACAACTACACAAGCTTTACATTTTCCCAATTATACTGGGTCAGGTTGGCAAATAGGTGCAGACGCTACAGCGGCTGGAATGTACATTTATAATGAAAATGGTACTTATGCAATGAAACTTACCAGTGGAGGTAACGCAACTTTTGCAGGTAGTGTAACTACTGGAGGCAGTGTAACTACTGGAGGCAATATATTAACTTTAGCTCAAGTTGGAATTGGAACTACAAGTCCTCAATCTTTTGCTAGAGTAGATGTTAGATCAGGCGGCGGTACTGGTAATGTTGGTATAGCGTCTTATGGTTACAATGGAGCAGGAGGACGTGCAATTTTGGGTCAAGGTTATGCGGTTGATAATACTGTAGCTGGAACTTCTACAGGTGTTTATGGCCTTGCTAACGGAGGAAGAACAATTGCTGGGTCTATTAATATAGGTGGTTATTTTGCAGCTTCAGGAAGTGTAAATAACTATGCTATAATAACAGGTGGCGGTAATGTTGGTATAAACAACTCTACTCCCACATTTGGTTTAGATGTAGTAGGTACAGCTAGAGTTACTGGTGATACACAATTTGTAACACAAAGCACCACCGACGATTCAACTAAAGTAGCAACAACTGCTTTTGTTAAAAACATACTAGCAGAGCAACCAGCTGGTTTAACATTTTTAGGAGACTGGAATGCAGCTACAAACTCACCGGCATTAGCAAGTGGTGGCGGTGAACTAGCAAACGGTTCATCAACTAGTTTGGCAACTGACAAATTAATAGATAGTGCGGCAACTTTTTCAAGTGATGGCATTACAGCAAACACTGATAGAATTAGGTTAGTACAAGCAAATGGAAATATAGAGTTTGTGGTTATAACTGCTATAGATAGCGATACACAACTTACTTTAGCATCTAATGCTGTTACAGCAACAGGTGAAACATATATAGTTGAAGCATCACCGTTCTTAAGCCCAGAAGGTGGTTATTATATAGTGAGTACAACTGGTGCAACATCTTTAAATGGAATAACTGATTGGACCGCGGGTGATTGGGTTTTAATAGCTACAAACAATGAATTCCAAAAAATAGATAATACATCTATATTAACTGGACAAGGAGCTGAAGATAAAATAGCTAAATGGGCTACTTCAAGTGGTAATCCATCTGTAACATTAGCTTCAAGCTCTATTACAGATACAGGTTCTGCTGTAACAATAGATAATCCAACAACAATAGAAGGTCAAACGGTTGTTAACGGACTTTTTACCGTAAATGTAGATTCGGATAGTACATTACTTATTGGCAATGGAGGCACGAATGCTACTATGCTAAGATCAGATACAGGCCAAGAGCTTTATATTGGTGCTAACGGCACTAGTTATTCTTTTAGATGTCAAACTAACAATGACACTACCTTTGATAATGGCAATGTTGGGATTGCCACTGATTCTCCTCAAACTAAACTACAAATTGGTCCTTTAACAGGAGGTGATGGTACAGCGCAAGAAAGACTTAGATTAACAGGTGATTACACAGCCGCAGGCTCTGGGGCACTTTTAAGATTTACAAACCAACATAACTCTGGAAGTAATCCTAACACTGGAGAATATAATCTCGCTGGTATAATAGGATATGATTATCAATCTGATTGGGGTGGTGCAATAGGATTTCAAACAGCACCTAGCTCTAGTGGAGGAGGTAATCTTGTAACTCGTATGATTATTGATCAATTTGGCGACGTCGGGATCGGAGAAACAAGTGTTGATGCTAGGTTACATATAACTGCTTTAGCTTCTAATGGAATAAGTAACGTAAAATTAGAAAGCCCTGGTGCTTCTAAATGGGCTTTTGGTATTCCAGCTGGTCAGACTTACTTTGCTTTAGATGATGTTAACGATAATTTAACAACCCCTAAATTAGTTGTATTAAAAACTTCAGGCAACGTCGGGATCGGGACGACTACTCCTGGACAAAAGCTACATATAAACGATGGAAGTACAGTTACTACTACAGACGCAAATAATATGTTGCTTCTTACTAGAGATAATCACTCCTATATAATGTTTAGCTGTCCAGATGGAAAAGATAGCGGACTACATTTTCATAATACAACTGACAGTAGCTTTGTGGGTAGAATAGCATATGACCACAATTCATCAGGTGACAATATGCTGTTTACGGTTAACTCAAGCGAAAGAATGCGTATTGATTCGGCTGGAGCAATAAAATTCAATACTTATACACTGACCCAGCAAACTGGCACATCTGCTTATCTTTTAGGTGTAGATGCTTCAGGTAACGTAGTTCAATCAACAAATATACCAGCAGGAACAGGAGGTAGTGCAGGTCCTTACTTGCCACTAGCTGGTGGCACAATGACTGGTGACATAAGCATGTCAAACGGTGAAAGAATTAGATGGAACGCAGATAATCCATCAGGAGGGTTAAGTATCCATAGTAACGCTTCTAATTCATTTATAGAACACACAGGAACTGGTTATTTTTCAATATCAAATGACTGCACGGGTGGCGTTCAAACAGATATAAATATTACTAACTATGCAAGAAACCAAACTATAAGATTTAGAGCAGATAATGGAAATCCTGAAGGCACTACTAGTTGCGAAATTCGTGACTACTTTTTCTTAGATGGATCAGCTGCAACTTATTCTAGTGGCGCATCAACAGCTGTTTACACTGTTTTTCCAGATTTAAGTTATCTAGTTTTAGGTACCGGAAGAGACCTTCAAATATATCACGATGGAACACATAGTTTAATAAAAAACACTACAGGTAATTTATATATACTAGATGATGGTTATATTGAAATAGGCAATGGTGCTGAGTTAAGTGCAGGTTTTGTTATAAATGGTGCAGTAAATTTATATTATGATAATAGTTTAAAATTAGCTACATTTAGCGGTGGCGCAAGGGTTTATAGCAGTTTAAAAATATCTACTGGTAGTACTGACTACTTTGAAGTTTTTAGTTATAATGGCAGTCCTTTTTTAAATGGAAGTGGTACTGGTGTGACTATGACTATTGGTGCGCCAACTGGAGGTTATACTCAAAACCTGCAAGTAATGGGTACAATTATAGCTAACAGTACAGTAACTGCTACAAACTTTATATTGTCTTCTGATAGAAAATTAAAAGAAAAAATTAAAGAGATAGACAATCAGCATGTAAGTGTTAATTGGAAAAACTTTGAATTAAAATCTGAACCAGGCGTTAAAAGAGCTGGGGTTATAGCTCAAGAGCTAGAAGAAAAACATCCAGAGTTTGTAAGAACAGACGACAAAGGTTTAAAATCCGTAGCGTATATAGATTTATTGATAACTAAAATTGCTGAATTAGAAGCAAGATTAGAAAAAGCGGGAATATAATGGGTGTGCCAAATACTACAACTTTCGAACTACAAGACGTTGTTGATACAGTCAATCCAACAACAGATGATTTGGTTGATTGTTTTGCTGATGCTATAGCTTCTTTATTTGATTCATCGTATGAAGGAAGCAAAAATCAATTACTTAATTTTAGAAATTATGGTAATTTAACTTCTTTCAATGGGTCTGTAGGAGCTAAAGATCCATGTTCTGAATCGACTACCCGTCTTTACTATCATAATGGTTCTAGTTCATTACCTGTTGTTAATGATTTTGTTTATGATGGATCAAGTGGATCTACAGTTTTACCGAGTGGTAATTATAAATTAAGTGATGGAACTAAAATGGAAGTGTCAGGTGGCGGGGTTAGCACAGCAGGCAAAGTTTTAGTTATAGGCCCATGTTAGTAAATATCGAGTAAAACAGGTGATGATAGAGGTATGCTATAAGGCATAAAACCAATGTCAAATTTAAACCAAAACCAATGACACTTTTTTACCAGACTAATTCGTGGAGTAGTCAACCACAATTAACACAAGAAACCTTAAACCTTTGGAAGCACGTAGCTGATAAATCAAATTGGCGTATTGTGCAATTACCAAACGGTTTTTTTCAAACCGAATACAAAGATCCAAATTGTGAATGTAATCCAGAAAAAGATACATGCTGCGAAAAATGGATTGATGTAACCAGACGCGAAACTATTGAAGGTGCTGAAATGGCAATTGATAGTTCCGTGGAACACTACTCAAAGAAAGTTGAATTTCTAAACGGACCAAAAGTAGTAAAGACCTTTAAATAACCAAACCACTTTAATTAAATCAAATCAAATATGGACGCAATTGTCAAAAACCTTAACTTCGGCGAAGAAGCCCGCGTTAATGTATTTAAAGGAATAGAGAAACTCACAAAAGCTGTTAGCTCCACTTTAGGGGCTAGCGGCAAATGTGTAATGTTGGAAGATCACACCGGAAATCCGATAATAACTAAGGATGGTGTAACAGTAGCAGACTCGATCATCTTGCGAGACCCAGTAGAAAACATGGGTGCAACACTTTTAAAAGAAGCAGCAAGAAAAACGGTGAGAGAAGCCGGTGATGGTACAACTACCGCAACTGTCTTAGCTCACTCAATATTAACCGAAGCCTATAAGGTTGCGGATAAAACAAACTCAAGAGAGTTAAAAGAGGGTATTAATGCAGGTGTTCAAAAAGTAATTAGTTACTTAGAAGCTGTATCAGTACCAGTTGAAGGAGATATGATTGATCAAATCGCAACTATCTCTACCAACAACGATCCAAAGCTAGGAAAGATTATAGCCGACGCTTTTAGAGCCGTAGATAACACGGGGATTGTAATGATGGAAACATCAGCAGACGGAAAAACAAGTGTTGAAGTTGTAGATGGTGTTCAGTACGACAAAGGTATTACGAACTCTCACTTTATAACAAACACGCAAAACAAATCAGCTGAACTTGAAAACGCATTAGTATTATTAGTTGAATCACCAGTTGATACAATTAGGCAGATTCAGTCAGTGCTAGAGTATGTAATAAAAAACAATAAGCCTTTGCTGATTATCGGCGATTTAGAACAAGGTGTTTTATCTGCTTTAGCTATGAATAAAAAGAAAGGTAACATTAAAGTAAATGTTA
>Ga0302138_10001013_pt1 | contig 13957 bp, 10 predicted proteins | sample CBN3_321_MG_FD_203110 | JGI IMG/M metagenome (GOLD analysis project Ga0302138, IMG submission 203110) | Marine microbial communities from Western Arctic Ocean, Canada - CBN3_surface | ecosystem: Environmental > Aquatic > Marine > Oceanic | place: Canada: Western Arctic Ocean | collected 2017-09-15 | reverse complement strand
TATGCGCTGATTCCCTTTTAGAGTAAGTGTTTTAATTCCCTTTGATACATTAGTGTCAAGTATATCAAGCCCTGTGGTTACTTGAAACAGCTCTGGAAGGCTTAAAGTGATATTAAAACGTGAGGCTCTTTGATACAGATCATTAGATTTCTTATTGCTATATACCTGCCAACTTTGGTCATACACAGCAGGTGATAGGTACCAATACCGTAGTTTGTAGTTTCCCTCTTTATCTACCCCATAGCGGGTGTAGGTGTCTTGTGCTACTTTAAGTGAGAAGGTGAAGTTAATACCAAAGCTAGCTCCGTTTTCCAGCGGTTTTGGTAGTATTACATATAGCAAATCAACTTCATGTCCACGGTTCCATACAAGAGTGTTTCCTGTATCGTCCAATACCGTTTTAATGCTAGTTTTCCCTCTTTCACTGTCTTTCTCGAAATGAAAAGTGCTTACATAATTTTCTTCAAGGCGTATACCCAATGGAGATTTTTTTGTGCTAAAACTATTGGCCCAATCATGAAAATATAGCGTGTCCAGGGGTGTGCCTGTAGTGTTTTCAAAAAGCACATGTTGCTTAACATCAAGAGTGTGTGAGGTGTCATCTAGACTAGCATCTATAGTGATTGTATGTTGTGACCAGATAGGCAAACTCACAATAAAAAGCAGTATGGACAAGTAGTGTTTAGGTATCAAAAAGTCTTCAGGAATTTTAATGTTTGGTTGGAAGATGTATTGGTAAGATAGTAAACACCTTTTGCTAATTGCGATACGTCTATAATTGTAGTATTAGCGTTAGTTTTAAAATTTAATATCTCTTGCCCTAGAGTATTGAATACCCCAAAGCTGTCATCTTGGGTTTCCCATTGAGCAGAGAAAACAGTAAGCACATCTGAAACCAATGTGCTTTTTAATGAAAATGGTTGTACCACCATTTGTTGTGGAATATCTAATATTACAATTTCTTGATCTGTCTCAAGCTCCATGACTACTGGTAAATGATCACTCATATTATAAAGTGCATCACGTATATTTTGATTGTAAGTACCTCCGCAGTTAATATCATTTATATTGTTGTTGTAACAGTTGCCATTATTCCCATACGCTTTGTAGCTATCTGTTTTGTATTGAAGTTTGGGATTTGTCATCATATTTTGTGATACCATTATAAAATCAAATCTATCATCTAGACCACCACCAGCGCCTCCTCCAAAACCAGAAGAACTTGTGCGAGTACTTTGAGTATGTACGTCTCTAAAATCTTCATTGTTATTCCAAGCCCCTGGAGTATCTATCGGGTCTGCCATAGCTAGGCTATTTGTTTGGTCTAATATTTCAAGGTATGCAGGTTCTGTAGAGGTGTATATATTAAAATCTCCGGCAAATAATACAAAGGCATCATCTTCAAGTTGCTGGGTGTCATTTACAAACGCCTCTACCATAGAAAGTCTTAATTGTTGATTGGCACTTCCTTGGCTTGATTTTAAATGTGTTACATATGCATAGATACGTATAGGGTTGGTGTCTTGGCTTTCAGTATTTAAAAGCAGCGTGTATTTGTTTATATCTCTTACAGGTGTGGTTACAATTTCTGTGTTTTCTAGCACAAACATATCGTTTCTGTAAAATAGTGCCTGTTGCAAATCACCGCCACCAGATTGATTTTCAAAATAGGGGGCCGCACTATAGTTGCTGTTTCCGTCACTATTTAAGCCTACATTTAAAATAACGTCTGCACCTTCCTGGCTCTGTAATTCACAAACCATAAAAATATCTGGAGAATAGTCTTGCAGAATGTCTTGTAAAAGAGAAATCCTGTTAGGGTTTAATTCTGGAAATTCCAAGACATTGTAAAACATAGTCTTTATAGTGTTTTGTGAAAAACAAGAAATACTGAAAAACAGTAGCGATAAAAAAATAAAAGTATGACGCATATAACTGGGGAGTTATTAAATTAAAAGTTAGGACTAAAGTTGTTTTTGTTATAAAAGTTATTTAAAATTGAGAGTACTTCGTCTTCTGTGTCAACAACATGAACCATGTCTAAATCTTCTGGGCTTATGTTGCCTTCTTCAAGGAGTGTATTTTTCACCCAATCCATAAGGCCGCTCCAAAAGGATCTTCCTACTAAAATTAAAGGAAACTGATCAATTTTTTTAGTTTGTATTAGGGTAAAGGCTTCAAAAAACTCATCTAGTGTTCCAAATCCACCTGGCATAACTACAAAACCTTGTGAGTATTTTACAAACATAACTTTGCGCACAAAAAAGTAATCAAAATCAATGCTCTTGTCTTTATCTATATACGGGTTGTCATGTTGTTCGAAAGGTAATGTAATATTAAGACCAACAGAGGTTCCACCCGCAAGATGGGCTCCCTTGTTACCTGCTTCCATGATACCAGGACCACCACCAGTGATTACTCCATAACCACTCTGTGTAATGCGTTTTGCTATACTTTGTGCCAGTTTGTAGAATTTATCTTCTGGTTTAGTGCGGGCAGAACCAAATATAGAAACACAGGGGCCAATACGGCTCATTTTTTCATAACCATTTACAAACTCACCCATGATCTTGAAGATTGCCCAAGAGTCATTGGTTTTTTGCTGGTTCCAGTTTTTGTGATTTTCTTCAGACCTCATTAGTACATGTATTAAAATTAGCAATGCATCAAAAATCAAAGTACATATTTACCTTGATACTTTCTACTTATTTTGTAATTCTTTCTTTAAAAACTTTGCTGTAAAACCCTTATTTGTTTTTACAATTTCTTCAGGAGTTCCAATGGCCATTACCTTGCCGCCACTTTTTCCACCCTCTGGGCCAATATCAATGATGTAGTCTACTGTTTTAATAACATCAAGGTTGTGTTCTATAATTAAAACTGTATTTCCTTTATCTACTAACTTTTGAAGCACAATCATTAACACTCTTATATCCTCAAAGTGTAGGCCAGTGGTAGGCTCATCTAAAATATAAAAAGTATTTCCTGTATCTCTTTTTGAGAGTTCTGTTGCTAGCTTGATACGCTGGGCCTCTCCTCCAGATAAGGTGGTAGATTGCTGTCCAAGGGTAATATAGCCAAGGCCAACATCTCTAATGGTTTTAAGCTTTCTATATATTTTAGGAATCTTTTCAAAAAAGTCACAAGCTTCATTAATGGTCATTTCTAACACATCATATATAGATTTTCCTTTGTATCGTATTTCTAGGGTTTCTCTATTAAATCGTTTTTTCTGACACGTCTCACAAGCTACATACACATCTGGCAAGAAATTCATCTCTATTACTCTTAATCCTCCGCCTCTACAAGTCTCACATCTACCGCCTTGCACATTAAAACTAAATCTTCCAGGTTTGTAACCTCGTATTAACGCCTCTGGCACTTTGGCAAACAAACTTCGTATTTCAGAAAACACTCCTGTATAGGTTGCAGGGTTTGAGCGAGGGGTCCTGCCTATTGGAGATTGATTAATATCTATGACCTTATCTAGATGTTCAAGGCCTTTAATTTTTTTATAGGGCATTGGTACTTTTACACCATTGAAAAAGTGAGCATTTAAAATAGGGTAGAGGGTTTCATTGATAAGGGTAGATTTACCGCTTCCAGAGACTCCTGTAACGCCTATCATCATACCTAGGGGTAGTTTGACACTTACATTTTTTAAATTATTACCTGTAGCTCCTGTTAGCTCCAAAGTATGTTTGTTCCCTTTTCTTCTTTTGCTAGGGATCTCTATTTTTTTAGTGCCATTTAAATACTGAGCTGTTAGTGTATTGTGAGTTAATAGCTCACTAGGGGTTCCTTCACTTACAATTTCACCACCAAACTTACCAGCTGCAGGACCAATATCAATTACATAGTCTGCGTGCTCTATCATGTCTTTATCATGCTCCACTACAATTACAGAATTTCCTATATCTCTGAGTGATAGTAAAGATTTTATTAATCTTTCGTTATCTCTTTGATGCAGGCCAATACTTGGCTCATCTAAAATGTATAAAACTCCCACTAGTTGAGAACCTATTTGAGTTGCTAGTCTAATACGTTGTGCTTCTCCACCAGAGAGTGATTTAGAACTCCTATCTAGTGCCAAATAGGTGAGGCCAACATCAATTAGAAACTGCAGCCTTGTTTTCACCTCTTTAATTATTTCACTTGCAATTTTAAGTTGAGTGTCACTTAAATGATTTTCTAAATCATCAAACCAACCGGCCAACTCTATGATATCCATTTGCGCTAGTTGTGCAATGTTTTTATCATTTACTTTGAAATACATGGATTCTTTGCGTAGCCTACTACCTTCACACTCTGGACAAGCAATTTTATCCATATATTCTTTAGCCCAGCGTTTTAAAGAAGTAGTTTCACTAGCATCAAAGGTGTTTTGTATAAAATGAACAACACCTTCAAAATCTATTTTATAATTGCGGGTAATCCCTAGGGTTTTAGATGGTACGTCAAACTTATCATTTCCGCCATAAAAGATAAGCTCCTTAGCGTCTTTTGAAATGTCTTTAAAAGAATCTGTTAATTTAAAATTAAACCGCTGAGATATGAGTTCTAGTTGCTTGAATATCCAATTATTTTTCTGTGGCCCATGAGGTGCTAAGGCTCCATTTTTTATAGAAATGTTTTGGTCTGGAACTACTTTATCTATGTTTACTTTGTGTAAAGCTCCCAATCCCCTACAACTCTGGCACATACCTTTAGGAGAATTGAAAGAAAAATTATTTGGCTCTGCATTTGGATAGGATATACCACTTTGGTGGCACATTAGAGCTCTACTGAAATAGCGCGCTTCATTGGTTTGATTATCTAATACCATCATCACATCATCACCATGGTACATTGCTGTGACAATACTTTCTGTTAGACGTTTGTCATTATCTATATCATCACTAATCTTTAACCGGTCTATGACAGTTTCTATATCATGCATCTTGTAACGGTCTATTTTCATTCCCTTTACAATATCCATAACCTGGCCATCTACCCGAACTTTTAAAAAACCTTGTTTTGCAATTTGCTCGAAGAGTTCTCTATAGTGTCCTTTTCTAGAGCGAATAATAGGAGCTAGGATGCTCACTTTTTTGTCTTTAAAGTCAGACAAAATAAGCGCTTTTATTTGTGCATCACTGTAGCTTACCATTTTCTTACCAGTATTGTAGCTATAGGCATCACTTGCCCTTGCATATAGCAGTCTTAAAAAATCATAAATTTCTGTAATAGTACCAACGGTAGATCTTGGGCTTTTACTGGTTGTTTTTTGCTCAATGGCAATCACAGGAGAGAGCCCGTCTATTTTGTCTACATCTGGACGTTCAAGGTTGCCTAAAAATTGTCTTGCATAGGCAGAGAACGTTTCTATGTATCGGCGTTGTCCTTCTGCGTAGATGGTGTCAAAGGCTAGTGATGATTTACCACTCCCAGAGAGCCCTGTAATAACTACTAGTTGGTCTCTAGGTATAGAAACATCTATATCTTTTAGATTGTGGACTCTAGCGCCCAAAACATCAATACTAGCCAAGTTTTTTGCCATAGTTTGCAAAGGTACTCAAAGTCTATGAAAATTTAGGGCTAAGGGTAGTTAGTCAAATGTTAATTATCAACCATGGGTGGATAAAAACAAATTAATTAGTAAGAGTTTTGGTAAGAAATGAAAGTCCAGAAATAACCATAAATACAATTGCAGAGATCACAAACGAATAGCTTATAACAAGTAAAAATGGTGGTAAACCTAACAAGACACAAAGTAGGGGTATTAGCACGCCAATCACTACCATTGACCCAAACAACATATAGATAAGCTGAAGTGTTTTAGAAAGACCATTTTGTTTATTACTTTGAGCCTCAAATAACTTTGGTATAAGGTCTTTATTTATATACTCACCAAACTTGGAGAGAAATACATCATTAAATGATGATTCTTCAAAGCTAACCGGGTCTATGCTACTTGCAAGAGCCATTATTTTATCTTGATGTCTTTCATGAAGAGCGTCAAGATCAAGGGTGTTTTTGAAATCACCAAATCTATAACCAAAGTGATACCATAGTCCAGAACCTACTTTATGTTCTAGCCATTTTTCTAAAATAGCTGGATTGTATTGCGAAGGATATTCTATAGTAGTTGGAAGATTTTTTTGTTTTGGCTGTGTGTAGAGTAATGATTTTAATTCTAGATATAATGTATCTGTATCATCAAACCCTTTTTTTTCTTCTAAAAACTCAATGGCTAGTTTAGATTTTCCTTTATAAAATTCTTTTACTTCAAAAAAGCTTAAACCTGCAAACTCCTCGTCTATAAAAGTTTTAACCTCAGTTGCCCAAAGTTTACTTTTAAAGATAATTTCTATAATTTTACGAGCCGCATTCATTTTTTCAATCAGTGCGTTGAGTTGATTGTCACCAGAGACTTGTACACGTTTAATGTTAGAAATGCTAAATACAATGTACCCAAGAAGAAAAATTGCTGTAAAACCACTAATACCTATAAATGTAGAAATCTGATTTTGTAATGTTTCAAAAAATGTGGCGGTGTTGGTAGTTTTTTGATCTAGGAAGTATACAAGGAAAATGCAGAGTATGCTTGAAATCACTAAGGGTATCAAGGCAAAATAGTTTACAGAAAATGATTTTTTACTCATCTTATTATAAATCTAATACAAGAATTTATTTCCAGAATGTTGGTAAATAATTAGTAAATCTTCTTTAAAACAATGCCAAATCTACAGAATTACGTAGTCTTTATCCTACAATCACAAGATTAATTGTAGTATTTTCGATTAAGTGCACCATAGATAATTGTGCTTATTTCTATTGTTTTACTTAAAAACCTACTGCAGTATCGTCTCCTCTTTTATCTGCTCCAGCCTCTAAACTCCCATCTGGGAGTACCAATATCGCATCCACTTTCCCTATACTTAAAGCGTTTTTGTAATCTATTACATACCCTTTGTTTTCAAGTTCTTTAATAGTTTTAGCATCAAAGCTAGTGGCTTCAACTTTTACAACATCTGGCAACCATTGATGATGAAATCTAGGGGCGTCAACCGCTTGTTGCATAGACATGTTAAACTCATACACATTTAATATAGTTTGCAGCACCGAGGTTATGATGGTAGATCCTCCAGGAGTCCCGAGAGTCATCCATAGTTTTTCGTCTTTCTCTACAAGTGTTGGGGTCATAGAGCTGAGCATTCTCTTTTGTGGGGCAATTGCATTGGCATCACCCCCAATAAGGCCAAATAAATTTGGTGTTCCTGGTTTCGCACTAAAATCATCCATCTCATTGTTTAAAAAGAACCCAAGTTTTTTGCTATATAGTTTTGAGCCAAAAGAAGCATTTAGGGTTGTTGTCACCGCAATGGCATTACCATAGCTGTCAATTATAGAGTAGTGGGTAGTTTGTGTGCTCTCTGCTTGAGAGATGGTTCCATGTGTAAGCTCCTTGGAGGGTGTTGCACCCTCAAAAGAAAAGCTGTCCATGCGGCCTTTGAGATAGGCGTCACTTAATAGAGAATCTACCGGAATATCTATAAAGTCTGGATCTCCAAGATAGTGGCTTCTGTCTGCATAGGCTCTTCTTTGGGCCTCTGTAAGTACTTGTATTGTTTTTGTTGTATTATGGCCATACTGGGCAATTGGATAATTTGCTGTTGTTTTGAGTATTTGCGCCATACATATTCCGCCACTAGAGGGTGGAGACATAGATATAATACGCAGGTCTTTGTAATTAAAAACGATTGGTTCTCGCCATATGGCTTGGTAATTGTCTAGGTCTTTCAAACTAACAATACCATTGTTTTTTTGCAGAAAGGCTACAAGTGTTTTTGCAATCTCTCCTTGGTAAAAAGCGCTTCTCCCATTGTCTGATATTTGTTGAAGTGTGTTTGCTAAGGCCTCATTTTTAAAAACATCTCCAGCTTTAAATTTTTTGGTATAAATCGAGTTTTCTTGGTTTACTTGTTTAAAAACAGCACTATAATCGTTAAATTGTTTTGCCTGTTTTTCTGTAATTTTGAAACCGTTTTTTGCTAGTAAAATTACAGGGCGTAAGATAGTTTGCATTGGCAAAGAACCGAACTTCTTATGGGCTTTAAATATGCCAGCGATTGTACCAGGCACACCAACGGCCAACCCTCCAGTTTTACTCTTGTCTTGGAGGTATTTTTTATTTTCATCTAAGTACATATCTCTATTGGCTCTAAGTGGCGCCTTTTCTCTATAATCTAAGGCACCTACTTCTCCTAGGTGGGTTCTGTACACCATAAATCCACCACCGCCAAGATTTCCTGCATTTGGATAACATACGGCCAATGCCATTTCTGTAGCTACCATGGCATCAAAAGCGTTGCCACCTTGTTGCATGATTTCACTCCCAATTTTTGAGGCTTCTTCTCTGGCAGATACCACCATCGCTTTTTGAGAGATTAGTCCCAATACTGGTGTTGTGGATTGTGAAATTTCTTTTTTTGGGCTATCGCATTGCCAAAAACAAAGCAGTACACATAAACAAAGTAGTAGGTGTGTTTTTTTCATGATAGAGATGTGATTTTATGTTTTGAGAATACTCTTAATTCTTCAAAGAAGATGGTAAAGTCTTGTTCAAACTCTTTGTAATACTTTTCTAGATCAACACAAGCTATATCCATATTATTGGTGTGTTTTACGCGCCTACTCATTTGCTCTAAAATGGTGTTAATGCCAGCAATGCTAGCGTAGCTTAGTAGCCAATTATTTGAAATCATAATTGGCATCATGTTCTGGATTTTAAGAGGTAAGACCTCAAAGTTAGTCTCAAGTAGTTTATAGAACTCAGATACATATTCATTCAAAGGTTTGTGATGGTAGCGTTCCCAGTTTTTAGCCAAAAAGTGATCGTAGAAAATATCTACAATAACACCGCTGTAATGCCCATGATTTTCATGCAATCGTTTGGTGCTTTGTCTCACAATAGGGTGTTGATCTGTAAAGCTGTCTATACTGCGGTGAAGTAAAATTCCTTTCTGCAAATCTTCACTATAGTTGAGGTATTTATTTCCTTTAATACCATCAGCAATAAAATTACCAATGGTTATACCTTGATCTTCTCCAGAGAGATATATATGAGCTAGAAAATTCATAGTGTAAATTTACACAAATAACAAAGCAACATTTTCTTTTTAAAAAAGTATATTTGTGCAAGATTTTAAGCCCTTAAAACAGTCTTGTTTTTTTGGGTATATTTTAAAGAAATAAAGACTATTTAATTGCCTAAAGCCTTTATCTAGCAAACTATAAAATTAACCAAGCAATGACATTAATAAAATCAATATCAGGAATTAGAGGTACCATTGGAGGTGCTCAAGGAGAAAATTTAACCCCTATTGATGCTGTTATGTATGGAGCAGCCTACGGAACTTGGGTAACAAAGCAGCATGATAAAGATTCTTACAAAGTAGTGGTGGGGCGTGATGCGCGTATTAGCGGAAACATGATTCAGGAATTGGTAATGAACACGCTAGTTGGTTTAGGTATAAACGTTATTAATCTTGATTTATCTACAACTCCAACAGTAGAAATGGCTGTTATGATGGAGCATGCAGATGGAGGCATCATACTTACTGCAAGCCACAATCCAAAACAATGGAATGCTTTAAAATTACTTAATAATAAAGGAGAGTTTTTGGATGCCGCTGCGGGTCAAGAAATTTTAGACATAGCAGAAGGTGGAAACATGCTTTTTGCCTCTGTAGACAACCTGGGTCAAATCACTAGAAACGATGCGTACATAGATTTGCATATAGACGAAATATTAGCTCTTGATCTAGTGAATGTAAAGGCAATTAAAGCAGCAAATTTAAAAGTTGTGGTAGATGGTGTAAACTCTACAGGAGGTATTGCAATACCTTTACTTTTAGAGGCACTAGGAGTACAACCCGTAAAATTATTTTGCACCCCTAATGGAGAGTTTCCTCATAACCCAGAGCCTTTAAAGGAGCATTTAGGAGATTTAATGAGAGAGGTTGTTACCCAAGGTGCAGATTTTGGTATTGTTGTAGATCCAGATGTAGACAGATTGGCCTTTGTTGATGAAAAAGGCGAAATGTTTGGTGAAGAATACACTTTGGTAGCAGTTGCAGACTATGTTTTGGCAAACACATCTGGTAATACCGTTTCTAACATGTCATCCTCAAGAGCATTAAGAGACATTACCAACAAACACAACGGTAGTTATACCGCAAGCGCTGTTGGAGAAGTTAATGTAGTACAAATGATGAAAGACACCAAGGCTGTAATTGGTGGAGAAGGAAACGGTGGTATCATCTATCCAGAGCTGCATTATGGTCGTGATAGTTTGGTGGGAGTTGCTTTATTTTTAAGTCATCTTGTAGAACAAAAAACAACTGTAAGTGTCTTAAGGGCATCGTACCCATCTTACTTTATGAGCAAGCAAAAAATTGCGCTTACCCCAGAGATAGATGTAGATGCTATTTTAGAGAAAATGGCAGACACTTATAAAACAGAAGAAATAACTACCATTGATGGTGTTAAAATAGACTTTGAGAGCAATTGGGTTCATTTGCGTAAATCTAACACAGAACCAATTATCAGAATATATACAGAAGCGGCAACACAAGATGCCGCAGATTCTTTAGCAAACACCATTATTGGAGAAATCAAACAAATTGCAGGTTTGTAGTTTTTTAAGCTGTAGTATATAATCTCTTAGTTAATAACACAAACACTTATGCAAAATATAGATGTAGCTACCCTTGTAATTATTGCCTCTACTGTAATTGTTACTTTAATTGGCTTTAAAGACAGATCTTTTTTCGAGAAATATAAATTTAATATTGCTGGAATCAAAAAAGGGGAGAAGGTTAGATTATTTTCTTCTGGTTTTTTACATGCAGATGTCAATCATTTGCTGTTTAACATGTTGACACTCTATTTCTTTGCCCCAGTTGTTGTGTCCTATTTGAGTACAGCGCTTTTTGTTTGTATTTATGTAGCTGCCCTTCTAGCTGGAAGTTGGTTGTCTTTTATATTTCATAAACAGGAGCCTTATTACAGTGCCATTGGTGCAAGTGGAGCGGTTACTGGGGTTTTGTATGCTGCCATATTGTTAAATCCCACCATGAGCTTGTATTTGTTTTTTGTTCCAATACCTATTCCTGCCTGGCTCTTTGGAGTTGGGTATTTACTGTATTCTATCTACGGGATGTTAAACAAGAGAGATAATATAGGCCATGACGCTCATTTTGGAGGTGCAATAGCAGGATATGTTTTAACACTCTTATTTGCCCCTTATATACTCTTTGATAGTTTTTGGATAGTTGCTTTATTGGCCTTACCTATTGGGCTTTTACTATTTTTGAAAAAAAACAATAAAATATAGTCTTAGTTTTATTGTTTAGAAAAACTGTAGGTGTAGCCAACTGTTATTTCTGTAAAATCTGCCTGGCCTAGATTTGAGTTTAGGTGTACCGCCATGTATGCGTTATGCTTTGGTTTTTTGTGGTTGCTTATTAGGTAGTATTTAATTCCTAATCTTGTATTGATAGATTTTTTCAGATTGTATTTAGCGTTAAACTCACCAAGAACCCAACCTTCTGGTATTTCTCTTGGCGTATTCACCCAGCCTTCATTGATGCGCCAATCTATTTGATACGCTTCTTTATATAGGTTATAACCAACACTAAAATCTAAACCAAAATGATCTAGTAAAATTTCGGTATTAAGATATAAAGAGAGGCTTGTTGCGTTTTTAAAAGGGTTTTGTTTTAAGTATTCAAACTCTCTAGAGTCTTGCACCAAAGATTCATTGTTATTTATATAGTCATAGTAATGTTGGTAGAATCTATAATGTGTCCCAACCCCTAGTTTAAAAACATTGTTAAATACATATCCATACTCTCCAGAGATGGTATACACTGCTTTTGTATTATTAAAAGCTTCTGCCAGCACATTCCAGCCGTGTCCAGCCCTTATCTCTAAATAGGCGTACCTGCTGTTTTGGTATAGTGGTTTGTCTAGGGTGTGTTGTTTGTTTTTGTTGAAGGGATTGTTTATTGTACCAGAGATTGACCCTACTATAGCGTTATACCCTCTATTATCTAGTTTAGTGTGTCCGTTTGAGTGATGTGATAGTCCAATACCAAGATTCCAATCTACGTTTTTTGTTGTCAGTAACTCGTACTTTAATAAAAATCTAAAGGCCCATGTAATATCTGTAGAAACAGCTCTATTATTTGGATTTGTTATCGGGTCATATTTTTTTGTAAAATAGGATGCTCCAAGACCTGTTAGGATTTTAAACCTTTTAGATTTAAAAGCATTAAACTCTACGTTAGGAATCAGGCTTATGGCTATGCCTAGACTATCAAGTTGTCCAAAATCTGTGAGTCCAAGACTTACCCCTGTATGAAGTCCTTTCAATCTCTGTGCCCACTCTCTTGGTGTGTTTTTATGTTTTTTTGAAATATTAAATAAGAGTTGTTTGTGTAGTTTGGTTTCTGGAAAACCAAAGTTTGACGGTAGTGTTTTACCTAACAATATTTCTGGAGTAAAAACAATAGTGCTGTTATCTCCATAGATTTCTTGTTGTGCGTTCAAGAACATGGAAAAAAGCAGTAGAAATAAGTACGTGAGTTTTTTCATTTCAGGCCGTAATTAAAACAAAATTATTTTAGAAATTTTAAGTTAAAATAAAATACTACTACACTTAAATACCGCTTTTATTCAATGAGTAGGAGCGTCTATTCAAAATAACTAAAAGAGTCTCCGTCTTTAATTTTGAGTAAAGACTCATATATTAATTTAATAACATTCTCTACATCATCTCTATGGACCATCTCTACAGTGGTATGCATATAGCGCAAGGGTAATGATATAAGGGCAGAGGCAACACCGCTACCGCTATAGGCAAAGGCATCTGTATCTGTACCCGTAGCTCTGGATAATGCTGCACGCTGAAAAGGAATTTTATTAACCTGTGCAGTATCTGTAATAAGATCACGCAATTTTTGTTGCACAGCAGGAGCGTATGCGATAACTGGACCTTTACCAATTTCTGCGTCTCCTTGGGTTTTCATGTTTATCATTGGGGTGGTCGTGTCATGAGTTACATCTGTAACTATAGCTACATTAGGTTTGATGCGTTCTGCAATCATTTGGGCTCCTCTGAGTCCAATCTCTTCTTGCACACTATTTGTTATATACAGGCCAAAGGGCAGTGTTTTTTTGTTTTCTTTTAAAAGCCTTGCCACCTCTGCAATCATAAAGCCTCCCATGCGGTTGTCTAGTGCTCTACACACAAACTTGTCTTTGTTGAGAATAAAAAACGCGTCAGGATAGGTTATTACACATCCTACATGTACGCCCATTTTCTCTACTTCTTTTTTGTCTTTGGCTCCTATATCAATAAAAATGTTATCAGGCTTTGGTGCTTCTTCTTTGCCTTTGTTGCGTGTGTGTATCGCTGGCCAACCAAAAACCCCTTTTACAATTCCGTTTTTGGTATGGATGTTTACAATTTTAGAAGGGGCAATTTGGTGATCACTCCCTCCGTTACGTATTACATACAACAACCCAGTATCGCTAATATAGTTTACATACCATGAAATTTCATCTGCATGACCCTCGATAACTACTTTGTATTTTGCCTTTGGGTTAATAACTGCAACTGCCGTTCCGTAGGTATCTGTAATAAACTCATCTGCATAAGGCTTTAAATAGTCCATCCATATTTTTTGACCATCCCACTCATAACCTGTTGGCGCAGCATTGTTTAGGTACTTTTCTAGAAAGGTTAACGATTTTTTATTTAATATAGATGTTGCCATGAAGTCTGTTTTTTAAATTTGAATCTCAAAATTAGAGAATTAATAGCGAAGTCTACACGTTCAATTTATTATTTTTGGAATGGTTTTAGTAATTTGCTTTAATACAATCAATTTTTATAAATGAATTTGAC
>Ga0302138_10001012_pt1 | contig 13959 bp, 22 predicted proteins | sample CBN3_321_MG_FD_203110 | JGI IMG/M metagenome (GOLD analysis project Ga0302138, IMG submission 203110) | Marine microbial communities from Western Arctic Ocean, Canada - CBN3_surface | ecosystem: Environmental > Aquatic > Marine > Oceanic | place: Canada: Western Arctic Ocean | collected 2017-09-15 | reverse complement strand
AATCACTATTTTCACAAATTTTGATTTTATTATTTAAATCACTATTTTCACAAATTTTGATTTTTTTTTATCATTATATAGTATATAATGAAATCACCAAAAAAACAAAAACGACCCTATTCTAGCATTAATATTATCTATGTTGCTCTTGTATTATTAATTGCTGCTGCTGCTATTTATGCGTATAATACTTTTAAGAACAATAGTGATACCATAGAGGCTGAAACTGATATAAAGGGCTTGAAACGAGGCATAGCGGTAACACACGAAATAGCATCTTTATCTTAAATCACTATTTTCACTAATTTTGATTTTTTTTAATTCTCATCACTACCTACATAATATTTTTTATACATATATTTACCTACATAATATTTTTTATACATATATTTACCTATATAATATAATACTATTAATATTATTGAACCTAACGTGTTAAAGTATAGTTTTGATATTAAATCATCATTCTTCATTTTTCTTATATATTTATTATATCTTATCCTCAAACTCTCTCCTATATAGTAAGATACTGCTAAAAATACTATTACTTTAGTTAAATTCACTATATCTATTACATCAAAACGACCTAATAAGTAAGAAATCAATACTACTGGAATAATCAACATCAAAGCCTCCATCCTATACTTTATATTATATTTTTTTATTAAATTGATTTTTGGTTATTAATATTATAAATGACTCCTCCTGGTAAAGTTAAACAATATGTTGATTCCACACAAAATAATCAACATTCGGATTTAAATCAACATTCGGAGTTAAATCAACATTCGGAGTTAAATCAACATTCGGAGTTAAATCAACATTCGGATTATTTGGATAATCTTTGTTTCTACTTACAACTATGCACTACAACTTCCATGAATCAATATGTCGATTTTTTAGAAAATAATTTACAAAAAAAATCATAACTTATACATATATTAATGTAATAATAACATATACTACCCACAAAAACTTTTTTTTTTTGATCTTATAACTACATATATTACATACTATACATTCATCATTTCAATCTCATCCCCTAAATCACGCACCTTTCTCATTAAAATATTCACCTTCACCTTTGTCTCACCCATCGACAACTCATTTTCTTTACATTTACTCTCCAACAGACTGATAGTTACATTCTTCTTATTCAATTCACTTCTACGAGTACATAATTCATATCTTAACATAGCCATCTCACTGTGTTGTCTCTTTATAATACCCTCCAAATCCTTCTGATACTTCTCCATCTCACACAACTTATCATCTTTATCATTCAATGTATCCGTAATGTGTTTGACTCGAGAGTTATTCATTCTTATATATATATATTAGGCACAAAATCAATTTTAAATACAAAAAAAAAGGTTGGGGTTCCTTTTTGGTTTTTTTGGTTTTTTTTGGTTTTTTTTGGTTTTTTTGGTTTTTTTAACTGGGATGTTCGCCAGGAAGTTGATGCTTATTCACACACTTATCGCATCCAGACGCTTCTGCTTCTGGGACTTCTTTGTGTGAGTACGAGGCATCGCAATCTTCTTTTTCTTTCTTTCTCCAATTGAAGACAAATCCAGCACATTGGCTGGTTTATCTGTTTTCCAACAGTTGTTGGCTAAAATACGATTGAGACTCTTTCGATTCTCAACTATTTCATCCAACCAACCGTAGAATACGGCACGCCCCTTTCCATACTGGGACTTCCAGTAGTGGTCAGAAGCGCAAATTAGTGTGTCTTCAATTGAAACACCTGCAGCAGTCGTATCTGAGTCTAACATTTCTTCCAACTTGGACGAAATATCATTCAGACCAATAGTCTGCTTTTGGATTGCTGAATAGAAGTTACGGGTTCCATGTATCTCATCTCTCTTACTTGGAGAGAAACAAATATCAGAGTTCTTAACATACCTCTGGAAATCCAGGGCTGCTTCAAACTCTTTTTCAAGAGAAGCAAGCTCGTTCGCTAAAGTATTATACTCAAGCTCACTAAGGGATTTATCTCCCAAAGCTTTCTTCTCCAATTCATGGAATGAATCGATATTCATCTGAGCATCGTCCCAAAGACGTTGCATCCCTTCCGGGGTATCACCCCATTTCTTAATTACGTTCGCGTTATAGCGTTCAAAAGACTTACGATCACGCATACTCTTCTTATCTTCTTTCTTCTTAGAAAGAAGAGGACAAGTGTACTTGGTGTGACCAGCAGTCTTACAGTAGTTGCAGTTCGGGGCAGACATTTCTATTGATTTGTGTGTAAAGCCTTATATCATAAATCAATTTTATATTATTATACCATACACACTACATTATACTACACCACACCACATACTATATTCATAACCATCATACGGCTTATTATAAGGGTTATACAGGTTACGTTATTAAGCACAATATTTACTCCGCAGTATTACATGAGAGCAATACAGACGAATATTGAACCCAATTCTTTCTTACAATTGCTCCCTTAAAGAGACCATTCAAGATACTCAATGAGTTCAATTCACGCCTTATATCACGCTTATTACGTTCTTTCCTCATCTTACGCTTCACTACTGTTGCCTCATCTTCTCCACTAATGATTCTCTCAAGGAGACCATCATTAGAACGACGAAACTGGGAAACAATAGACTTTGAAGACATTATTATGGCTTTATATATATATTATAACAAATCAATTTTATACTTTTACATATACTTTTACATATACTATATTCATACATACTATATTCATGCATACTATATATTTACTTCTTTTTAAATTGATATTCTTTAACAACACTTATTTATCAATACCTTGCTCTATGCAAATCGACACAAACACAGCTCAAATTACACACAATCCACCCACCCTCGCAGAAAATACACCTTCTCCACCTGCTCCAAGCGTTGTAGAGCAGTTCCGGCAGGAGGAGGAAGGAGCTGAGGAGGCAGCCCGGGCCTATGCGAGGGCCTATCTCGGACAACACGGTGAGACACCTGCTCCACCCACCCTCGCAGAAAATACACCTTTTCCACAAATACATCATACACACTTATACCTACAAACACTCATAGACATACAATCCTTTAATTTTAAGGAAAATATCAGTGCTGACTTCAAAGCCTGGATATGTTCTATACACCCACTATACATTACAAAATATACACGAATGAAAAAAGACCTTCACACATTCAAAATTAAATACAATTACGATACACTCAAAAATGACAAACAAGCTCCTTGGAACCTATTTGTTAAAAATATTCCTACACTCATTCAAACTATTCAAAAAAAACTAAACACTCCTATACAAAATACAGACGATTCCAGCCTTGTAAGAGCAGACAATACAGACACACTAAAACTAAAATATCACACCCTACAAAATGAATACGACACACTAAAACAACAATATACACGACTTAAACTATCAAATACACTACTCAACAAAAATGCACTCCTAAGAGAACATAAACTCCGGATAGTTCAAAATAACAGCAATGAACTTGTACTTAAGTTTAATACTCTTCGCACAAGTAATATAGAAATCGCAGAACTACTTCGTAATACACAAGACTCTATGTATTATCACGTTCAAAAATATCGCACAACTAAAAAACAAGTTGAAGATTTAAAACAAGAAAAAACACTCATTATGAACTCATTTCTACAATTTCAACCACAACAACTCTCACAAAACGCATTAGACCTACTTCAAGATAAATACTCCACACCTACACCTATTATGGAAAAATTATCACTCATATGTCCTATCACAAAAGACATATTCATTGAACCGGTTATTGCTCTTGATGGTAGAACATATGAAAAAACGGCTATTGAATATTGGTTCAAAGACAACCACAAATCTCCTGAAACCGGAGAACAATTATCTTCCACAATCCTTATTCCTAATATGTTCGCAAGAATACTCATTGATGAATTACATAATTTAAATTGATATTTCATAATACACACATTTAATGGAAAAAATTATACAAGCACAACTATTTCATAGAACACAATATGAAGCACAAAAACATAAAATACATCTTCAAAAAAATAAACAACTATCATTAAATAACGCACGTAAATTCTTTAATATAACACTACAAAATAACACTACAAAATAACACTACAAAAATACAAAAAAATACACAAAAATACACAAAAATACAAAAAAATACAAAAAAATACAAAAAAATACAAAAAAACACTGTTTTTTTTATATTACTAATTTACTAATTACTACACTAATTTACTATACTAACTCCTCTCAATTCCAAAAATCCACTGATATATTCTCACTTGGACCTATTCCTATACTCTTCATATCTTCTTCAGCACCTACAATATTAGACTTAACACCATTTTGAGTCACACAAGACGCAATACGAGGATATATCCAGTTCATCATCCATCTACCGGAACAATTCTTTTTACTTAGCTCAATCTTTCCAAACATTATTAGTATACAACCTATATTTTTTCAATTTTTATTATATACATACTATATCATACACACATTATACACACATTATATACTTACTATATACATTACTATATACATTACTATATACATTACTATATACATACTATATACATTACTATATACATACTATATACATTACTATATACATACTATATACATTACTATATACATACTATATTACCTTAATTGAAATATTTAAATTGATTTATCATACTTTATATGTAACGCATTACGCACTCAAAAAATATGTCTCGCACCCAGAACATCAACGAAACCATTGCTATTCTAGGCAACTATCTTCCTACAGCAGGATTCCCATCTCTCGATGGCGACAAACTCCAAGAACTCTACACAGCCATCGAAGGCAGTGGGAAGTCTGAAAAGGAGCACCTCGCCAGCCAACTTGGATTTTCTATTCGGAAGCGCTCTGTCTCAAAGGACAAGGCACCCATTGACCTAGACAAGCCACATAAGCCGCCGCGTAAGACCGGATACTCCATATTCCCTGGAGATTCAGAAAAATACAACGCACAAGTCGATGCCCTCGCAAACACTATCAATGATAGTGGTGAGACTATCACCAAAAGAAAAGCTAAAAACGCTATATGGAAGTCTTTATCTGAAGAAGATAAAGACCCTTTCAACCAAGCAGCAAACTCCGCTAATCGTGAAAACGGTCTCGAAGAGAAGAAAACACCTTCTCCTAAGGGACCTAAACCCACATTAGCACAAATCAGAGCAGAACTTGAAAAAGCTCACGAACAGATAAACCAACTCAGGTCTATTAATAATGATGAAGAACCATCCATTAATGATGAAGAACCATCCATTAATGATGAAGAACCATCCATTAATGATGAAGAACCATCCATTAATGATGAAGAACGCACACTCAGTCCTCCAGTTCAAATGCCTACAGCGCTTGAACTGGCTAACGACTCAGATTCAGATGATGATGATTACAACCACACACAATGGTCTGTTTCACTCGTCACAGATTCAGATGAAACGGGACCTAAAGCCGACTTCATTGCTTGGCTCATCTCTGAAAGACCCCTTGAGTTTGGTCCAACACACCGTAATACACTCTTTAACGAAAGTGAAGTCAAACAATTCAAAACAGATTTTGACTTCAAAACCAAGAAAAAAGACCCTACAAATCCTTGGTATGACTTCATTAAAATTAACTCCACAGAGTAAATTACAAAAAAAACACAAAAAAACACAAAAAAACACACAAAAACACACAAAAACACACAAAAACAACCTATTATACTCTCTTCATTATATATAAAGCCCATAATGAGGCAAGGAGAGACAAAAAAACAAAAAAAACAAAAAAAACAAAAAAAACAAAAAAACATTTTTTTAAATTGATTTTGTATCATTCACTTCATACAAACAATCATGTATAGCCCTATCGCTGATGCACTTCCAAAAGGATGTCCTATATCGATCATTCTTGATGAAGGCACTGTTGAACTTCACAGAAGAGTTCTACTCGATGACCTTTTAGAACCATCTCCTTTCAGAGATTCATTCATCACACAATTCAACATCCCTTCTACAGACAACCACTCTATACGTAGGAAGGTTGAAACTCTATCTATCACTCAAATTAAAACATTCTCTGGATATTAGCTATATACACAAAAACACAAAAAAACACACAAAACACAAAAAACACAAAAAAACGTTTTTTTTTGTTTTTTGGGGGGTTTTTTTTTGTTTTTTGGGGGTTTTTTTTTGGGGGGGGGTTAAGGGCTATTTATAAGACCAATGGTTTTTACTAAGGGACACTAATCTCTTGAGTAGTCTGATGTTTATTTTGTTTCTTACGAACAAGAGAAACATCATAACGCCGGATTTTCTTTTCGTTCTCAAGCCGAATAGCAGGCACTTGTTCTCCTTCTGGTCCTACAAGTCGCCCGTGTGCCCCACGCTGACTTGGGCTATGTTTTTTCTTATTCCAGAACTCATATCCTGGATAACTTCGAAATATGAAGTCACCCAGACCGAGGTCAGGAAGAATTTTATCATTGATAATCTGTCGTGTTTCATTGCTTCCAAGAGCTCCTACTGAATGAAACTCAATAGGAGAACCTTTGTGCTCAGGATATGGTATATCATTATCCCACTCAGATTCGCTGAGTTCTTTAGAGCATAGAGCTTCATAAGAACTCCAGATCTGACAGTTCATCCTATCCTTGCCTGAATGCGCCAGATCATCTATCACCATATTCGCCTGACAATACGGATCTTCTGGAAGATATTCGTTGTTCGGATGGATGAACCCACGGCTGTCCTTCGCTTGACGAAGCAAAGGCACAAGCACATTTAGAGTCAGCTTCGCAGCAGCAAACGCTTTTGCATTATCCCATCCTATCTGGATTTTGGGATCACGACAAGTCTCAGTCATCTCACAAGAATCTTTAGATTCGACAGGAGTAGCAGAAGCAAACTTAATGGCAGCAGATATCATCTTTCTAAGTTATATGTACAGTCTCTTTTTATAAATCAATTTTTTATTACACCATACACACTATATTTACATACTATATTCATATTACCTAAAAAAGGGGGTTAGGGTTAAGGTTACGGTTACAGTTATATTAATTATTATCTTAATTATTAATGTTCTTTTCATAAAAATTGTCCTTGTACTTTTCAGACTTATCACTCCATTGCTCTCGATTTCCACCCATTGAGCGGAAAAGGTTGTAGCCTTTGCTACGAGGTCCTGGTGTGTATTTTCGTTTTTTTTGTTCTGTCTTTTTTGGAGCTGTCTTTTTAGGACATTTTCCTCCGTCACAGTCATCATCAGATGACTCATCAGACGATTCATCTGATGATTCATCAGATGAATCATCAGATGATGACTCACAATCAAGCTCTAAACCAGCAAGAATTGTATGAAGTCCTCCTATACAAGCTTTCACTGTTTCCAGTTGCTTGTCAGTTGGTTCATCACAGCTTCCTCCTATTATCTTCTTCATTGAAGTAGCAAGAGTTTTCCAAGTTGATTGAGACATTATGTGTTTAAACTTATTATAGTCAGAAATCAATTTTATTTTCTATATACTATATTCACACACATACTATTCACACACATACTATATACACAGTACATACTATACACACTATATTATTTTCTTATTTTATTATTTACTTATATATATATATATCATAGTTTTACTCAAACTAAATATATACTACACCCTTTCTCTTCACTTACTGTATCTATTAATTTAGACACTTCACTTTCATACTCTACATTTAACACAAAACTACTCCCACATAACATATCACACCCTACATACTCCATTATACTACACCCACACCCTCGCCCTAAATACACTATACTACTCTTACGCCTTATATATATTTCTAACTCATCACTCATACTTATTATATCCCTCATATACAATATATCTTTCATATTTGTTGTTGTAAAGTGCACTTCCATACATTCATTATCCACATTTCTCAAAATACGATTTCCTTTAAAGTAACTACTACTTAGATCTACTCCATTTATTGTTAATATTGTTGGACGAATATCCATTATCATTATAAACAAACGAGTCATTACTTACACTTCTCTTTAAATCAATTTTTAAATTGATTCTATCTTTTATATTTACATACTTATGGAATCCAATAATGATATCCTCTCTTACCTCAGAACAAACTACATCAATGCGAAAAATGATTATTTTAGATACCTTAACTCATATAATACACTCTTCTGGAAAAATATCACTCAGAAATTCTATACATTCTATACTAAACAAAACATTAGACTCATGATACGCTTTAATAAACATTTTATACACTCCACAAAATCTAACATTATTTATAATAGCAGTGAAACTAATGTTAAAGGTAAGGTTAGTACAAATAAGAAGATTTGTACAAATAAGAAGATTAGTACAAATAAGATTAGTAATAGTAGTGAAGGTAAGCTTATTAGTAATAGTAGTGAAGGTAAGCTTATTAGTAATAGTTGTGAAGGTAAGGTTATTAGTAATAGTTGTGAAGGTAAGGTTATTAGTAATAGTAGTGAAGGTAAGGTTATTAGTAATAGTAGTGAAGGTAAGGTTATTAGTAATAGTAGTGAGACTAAGGTTATTAGTAATAGTAGTGAAGGTAAGGTTATTAGTAATAGTAGTGAGACTAAGGTTATTAGTAATAGTAGTGAGACTAAGGTTATTAGTAATAGTAGTGAGACTAAGGTTATTAGTAATAGTAGTGAGACAAAGGTTATTAGTAATAGTAGTGAAGGTAAGGTTATTAGAACAATTATTAATAATATATCTAATGAGAGAGATTCTTTAAACATAAAGGGTGAGTGGTGTTATTTCAAGAAATTAGTTTTTATGTTATATAATAGACTTACTTTACACTATGGTATAAGAAATGATACTCAATTTAAACCTCTGAGTAAGAGGGGATTACAACATGAAATTATTATTTTACTTGATATTTATAAAGAACACTTTGATTCATATAAAACACTTTTTAATAAGTGCTCATATAAAACTTTACTTATAAAGAATCCTGAAGAACACCCTCTTATTAAGAATATAATTAAAAGTTTCACTGATACATCTTTTGCTTATTCTTTTATTACTCTTATTAACTCCAAAATATAAATATTACACTACACTTATATCACCACTATTATTCACTATTTAAAATTTTTTTATCTTAACTATTATAACATGACGGATACTACTCCTAAACTTACCGCTATTAATGATAATCTTTACATTATTAATAAGAATATTAGTATTATAGACAATAATACTAAAATTATAGATACATCTTATGAAAATATTAGCGCATTAAAACTTTTATCACAACATACTCTTAAACAAAAAAAAACACTATACGCTGAATTATATAAAATACACACACTTAAACTTAACTCGGACGCATATATTACTACCACTAATTCTAAATATAATCGTTTTAAACTTAAATTCTCTATTACAGGAGGTTCTACTACTCTAACAGAAGAAGAAAAAAATATACAAACAATAGAAAAAAGAAAACAAAGTATGAAAGATTTTTTAACTTATAAATCATATCTTGAAACAGAACAACAAAAATACGGTGTTTAAAATTATAATCCACCTTGTCTACATAAAGGGCACGTGTTACTCTTATTTAAAACCTCATTATAACAACAATCGCATAATAAATGTCTATCATCTTTACATACACTTATATGTCTAATTGTTAATTTATTAAAACAAATAGGACAATCTCCTTCTATAGTTGTCCCTAAATCGTCTATAATCTTATTTACTTCACATTTTTTACATCCATCTTTATCATATCTTTTACATGATATACATAATTCTAATGTATTTATTTCATTTATTAAATCTTTAAAACAATCATTATAAGTATTAAAATCACCTACATCTCTACTTAATACACGAGCATTAAATATAGTATAATTATCATCTATGCTACATATTATTTTACTCGGCATAAATGAAAAATTCCATTTTTGATTATTTATTGCGGGTGAATAAGGGCTTATTAAATTAAAATCTTTGAACGTTTTCATATAATAATGTAATATTATGTTTTTTTTTATAAATATTATATTATACTATATTATAATGAAAAAAAAAAAACTTAAGAAACATGGTGGTAAAAATCTTAATACTAGAAGCACTATAGAAATTAAAAACCCTAATAATCTTGCCTGGCACGAAAATATACTATTAGGTATAAAACAAATCATCGATCCTTCTGCTGCTTATCAACAACTTGAAAATAATGATGAAGAAGGTTTATATGAAATTAATAATAGATATGATTTTACATCAACTGTTATCACTATTATCATCGCTATATTCTTTATTGGACTAATTATTATTTCAATATATCTTTTATTTAGATATATTAGAGGACAAGATGTAGGCTCTAATTTATCTAAAATATTCGCTAAGATAGATACTACAATATCTCCTTTAGAATCTATACATAATGATCCTAACTGGCCTACTGAATATTATGAAAGAAACCCACTTGATGGAAACATTAAACTTAATGATAATACAAACAAACCATCTATTTTTAATCCTCTGGACGAAACTGAAGGTCCTGTTGATAATAAAGGAACGCGTACTAATAGTAATTGGAAAAACTTCACTTCTAAATTTGATGAATTAGCATTTATCTTTAATCAACCAGGAGGAGGAAATAAATCATCCAATAATTGTATGCAACTACGCCAAGCAGGTGGTGTGTCATCCCAACAAAACTTTAATATACCACCAGGATTATTAGGACCTTCTTCTAATTCAACACAAGTTATCAACCCTAACTGGGAAAGTAAAAATATTATAAGTATAGATAAAATTAAAAATCTTACAGGCACTAAACTTATTAATAAAATACAATCACATTTCGCTTCTTTTACCTATAATAAATTTAAATATATAACATTTAAATTAGATAAACAAATACCACAACCATCAGTTTTATTCGATAATATTAAAGAAATTCACTTAGCTAAAAAATTCTTTTAAGTATTGATTATACTAATTTTTTTAATTGACTTATATCACTTAAACTTAATTTTGATAGTATATCCTTATTATCCTCCTCGTTAATAAATAATCCTTGTAAAAATACTTTAAAATTATTTATGTTCAAATGATCATAAAAATCAAAATGTTTAAATAACATTATCATCTTTTTAAATAAATTCTTTTGATTTAAAATATAACAATATTTAGGATATTCTACTTCTATACTATCATTCTTATTTTTTTTTACTTTATTCAAATTATATGATATATATTTAGGACCATTAAAATATATATATTCTACTAATTCCCAATTATTATTTTTTGTTATACAATACTCTAAATTTATATTTTCTAATATTCTCTTATTATAATCATATAATATATCTTTCACATTGTATTTACAATTATCCTTTAATAAATTATATACATTTTGATGAAATGTATAATTTAATAACATCGCATGATCGCAATACACTTCTGTTTTTCTTATATTTTTATACTGACTTACTAAATTATTAAAATCGTAGAATAAATTATAATCAGTATCTTTCAATGTTATATTATTACTATCTATATCATCACACTTTTTAAAATACTCTAATAATATTAATAACTTCTTTATATCATTCTGACATTTTGTTATTATTAATCTCAATTTTATATCATCTATTTTATTATCTATTTTTTTACCTATCTTATATAATATTGAATCACTTATTATATTCATCTTCATATGTTCAATCTTCTTTTTTGGATAATTCGCAACCTTTGAAAATTTCCCTATAAATATCACAGGTCGCTTTGTTTCATTTTTTATAAATAAATTATGTAATTCTACTATATCACTCTTACTTATATTACTATTATCTATATTATCTATTATATACGCTATCTTTTTCTTATTATTTGAAAGCATACTATAAATATCATAAGTCTTAAAAGACCCCTTTATCGTATCAAAAATTTTATTCTTATTTTTTACTGTCGCTATATCAAAATATATTACATTATACCCTTTATTCTCCAAATATAACTCACCTAAAGTTGATTTACCCACTCCTGTACTACCAGATATTAATAAAAATAAAAACTTATCTTTTAATTTATCATACCATTTATCCATTGATTTTATATATCGTTCTACACCTACTAAATCATTCAAACATTTATTGTTTTCTTCCATTATTCAGACAAAATTAAATTATAAAATATATAATCAATTTTTTTATAAATGTTTAATATATATTTTAAATTGATTTTTTTTACTAAAAAATCAATACTTTTCATGTTAGTTTATAAACCTCCTGGAATAGAAGGCACCCAAATCGCAAACCTTTATAAAACAAAATTAAATAAAAAAAAAGTCACATTATGCGGAAAACTTGATATAATGGCTCAAGGATTATTACTACTCTTATTCGACGATGAGTGTAAAAAAATGAATCAACATTTATCTCACGATAAAATTTATAAGTTTCAAATTCTTTGGGGAATTCAAACAGATACAGATGATCCACTCGGTATTATTCAAAATACATTAAATATTGATTCTATAGATCATACTCTTATTCAAAATCATATTACACAATTCATAGGCACATTTAATCAACAATTTCATATTTATTCTGCTATTACCACATCTAATAAATCTGGAGAAAGACATAAATTATGGAAATGGGCTAAATTACAAAGACTTAATGAAATTAAAATACCTTCTAAACAAGTCACAGTTAAATATATTAAATTATTAAATACGTCTAAAGTCTCTTTAGAATATATCAAAAATAGTATTATTAATAAATTAAAACATATTACAGGCGACTATAGACAAGATGACATCAAAACACAATGGACTCTATTTAATCAAAATCAAAACTTTTATATAACTGATTTTGAAGCACACGTATCTACAGGATTTTATATTAGACAATTCGTTAGAGATCTATCCGAAAAAACAAAACTTATTGGAGTCACATTTTCAATAAATAGAACATCTATTTTATTTTAAAATAAAATATATCTATATAGAGTATATGGAACATATACGCGCACTAATGTCTTCATTTATGGAACACGAAAGATTTATACGTATACTAAACATTATTTTAATTATACCACTTACATGTTTAATTGGGGGAACCTTCATGTTTATATTTTTAAGAAAAAATATACATTGGATTAAAAAAGACAGGTCAGACTGCACATTGTTAGAGTGTATATATTTTCATTTTACAACTCTTTCTACTGTTGGCTATGGAGACATGACACCTAACTCTACATTAGCTAAATTTTATACTATGGTTCTTACTATGATTGTCTTTATTGAAGTAGGAACATTAACTGTATTACCAATTGAACCTAAACACACCCCAACTCTTCTAAAAACACAAATAGATACCTTAATTAACACTCTTAATATATATAACGCACATAACATACAATAACTCTAACACTGATTATTTTAAATTTTAAGAACTTGGAAAGATCTATTGTTTTTTTTCTCACATTTTTATTAAAAAACTGCTCAAACTAGAATCAGGTGCCATTTCTATCTTATCATGCTCACTATAATACAAATAACTCTGCTTCTTTAAAATATATCTCAAAATAATGTTCAAAAAACTGCTCAAACTAGAATCAGGTGCCATTTCTATCTTATCATGCTCACTATAATACAAATAACTCTGCTTCTTTAAAATATATCTCAAAATAATGTTCAAAAAACTGCTCAAACTAGAATCAGGTGCCATTTTTACCCTTTTTTAGTACCGTAGTCAAATGACTCCTTTTAAATTATCAATATACCATTAATTAAATCGAGTCTGAAATATTACTTAAATAAGTCATATTATTTAGTAGAATAATTAAAATGTATAATCATTACAATTTTTGAAGGATATTTATGGTCATAGTCAAAACAGTCTTAATGATTT
>Ga0302138_10001009_pt1 | contig 14004 bp, 21 predicted proteins | sample CBN3_321_MG_FD_203110 | JGI IMG/M metagenome (GOLD analysis project Ga0302138, IMG submission 203110) | Marine microbial communities from Western Arctic Ocean, Canada - CBN3_surface | ecosystem: Environmental > Aquatic > Marine > Oceanic | place: Canada: Western Arctic Ocean | collected 2017-09-15 | reverse complement strand
CTGGAGCAAAAGGAACTGTTTGATTAAAATCTACTGCAACCCTATTTCCAGGAGGAGTTAATTCATCTTTATATTTTTGTTGTGCAACTCTAATATTTTTAGTGCGTTGCATTTCTTCTAGCTGTTGATTCATCATTGCGTCTTTACCCATTTGGTCAAAAGGACTTTGAGCTGCTTGTACACCAGCTAGTCCAGCTTTTGCTAAATATGGAAAAATACTTCCATAACCTTGATTTTTAGGTTGTGCTGCATACGCTAATCCTGTGTTTAATAAACCTTGAAATACAGATTGTTTATTAGCTTTTGCTAACATATCTTCATAATTAGCATCTCCTAATAAGCCCATTTCAGCCATTTTTCTCATGTTGGCGTTAGGTGACGCACCAAACATATTTGCATCGTCTGGAACTAAATTTTTTAAAAAGTCTACTGGGTTAAATGCCATGTTTTTTTATCCGTAAAAGTTTGGTCGGTTTAAATATTGTGATCTTAATTTTTCTTCTTCTGTTGGCATCTGTGTGTTTTGTATTTGACTGTTTAAAGGAGGAGCAAATACAGTTTCTTTTCGTTGTGCCATTCCAGGTCTAGGAGCTTCCATTCTTTGTGTTGGTCTATTCAGTAATCCTTGTGCCTGCATCCCTACACCTAACTGGTCAGCAAAAGACATATCACTAAAACCATCTACAACAAAATCTTTACCTTGTGTAAATAAATTTGGTAAACTATATTCTGCTAATTTGTCTAAAGGTTTTAAGTTAGTAGGAACACCTTTTGAATTTGTTAATGAAGATGGATAGCTACCTGTAGCAGCCACAGGAGCTGCATTAGGTAAAACAGTTGGCACAGTTGGACTAAAACCTGTCATACCACCTAATGAGCCAGAAGCATATCCGCCACCAAGATTTGCAGCGGTAGTAGTTCCACCTAATAAACCTGAACCTCCAGCTCCAGCAAATCCTGTCATGGTAGCTCCTGTAGGTCCTAAAGTTCCAGCAGTAGTAGCGGCTGCAGTTCCAGAAGCTAATGCTGGTGCTGCGGGGAGCATTGCTCCACCACCTAAACCAAGTAAAGCTCCTTTAGTACCATCGCCACCCATTTGTTTATCAATAACATAACCACCTGCTGCCATAGCTAAAGGAATCCACCAAGCCATTATTTACCACCTCCACTAGAGGTAGTTGTTGAGTTCATAGGAGTAGGTGCGCCATAAACTGAACCTAGATAATTTTGTAATTTTTGTTGTGGAGCATTTTGTCCATAATCATATCTTTGAATGTCACCCTGTAATTGTTTAAGACTTTGAGCTTCATTAGCTTGACCTACATTCATAAGCTGTTGTATGTCAGAATAATCTTGATTTGCTATGTTTGCAGCATTTCCTATTGCTTGATCTTGCCTAGCTCTTTCACTAGCATAATTTTGATAAGCCAATTCTGAACCTCTTGAAGATAAAGCATTTGCTAGATTTTCTGATGCTTGTGATTCCATTTCTCCCATAGCTCCAGAACCATATCTACCTGCACCTGCTGTTCTTGCACCTATATCTCTAATAGCTGTATTAAATTCTGATACAACTGGTCTAGCTGCACTTCTCATCATGTCTGCAAAATAAGGATTGCCTGCTGATAATCTATCACCTTGTATTGTGCTTAATGCTTGAGTTTGAGCTGCTGGAATTAATGGGCTTCCTGTTCTTGCTCTTGCTTCTGCTAAACCTAATCCTTCTGTTGTTTGTGTTGATTGATCTACATAAGTTTGACCTGGATAATAAGTTGGTCCATCAGCTTTATATAAATCTTGTGCCTCATCTAATCCATAACTAATGTAAGGCTTTAACATAGGGTCAATTTCTTGTTTAGTTTGTTGAGTTTGACCACCGCCACCTTTGTGGAATTGTCTACCCAACTTACCATTGTCAATAGATTGATTTCCGTCTAGTTCTGGAAAATAATCGTGCATCATAATTTTAGCTCCATTAATGTGTACTTCTTTTTATAGTTGTATAGTCTTGACCAAAGTCTTTCTATACTTTCAAATTTAGTAGAGCCTTGAATACAAGTTCCACCATTACTTTTTGCCCAATTTTTAAATTGTTCAAATCCTTTTTTAGTATTTTTACCACCTATATAAGTGATGTAACATACCCTGTCGTTAGGGTACATAATCCATTGCACAGTTAAAGCACAGTAACATTTATCATCTTTCATTAAGAGTAATAATTGTTGTTGCCCTTGTGATACCATTAATTTTAACTGATCTGCTGTAAACTCGTCATTACCTTTATCTAAAGCTAGTTGTAATAATGGTTCAGCTAGATGCCAATACTGTTGTACATGAGTTGTGGGTACTATGTATAGTTTCATAACACAATAATAACACTTAACCTACAATAATATAATCAAAGTTTAAGTCTGTACTTGCAACACTTGTGTGAGTTATAACTACACTCCCTTTTGCTTTAGTAGAAATATAAGGATTCTGTGCTGCTGCATTTGCAGTTAATGGTGATAATAAAATAACACTATCAAAACCTAATCTTTCATCATTTAATGTTGTTGTTGTTGTAGAAGCTGCTAATGTAACTGTGCCTGTATTATTAGTTTTACCATTGACAGCATTATTTACCACTTCAGCTACTTCTCTTGGATTAGAACCCATATAATTTAAGGTTCTATACATTATCTATTGCCTTGTGGTTTAACATCTATATCTACTGCCATAGCAGTTGTCCAGTTACCTGTCGGACTAACTTCTAATCTATGGTATCTTCCAGCACTTCGTAGATCTGCTCTACCCTCTGCTGAAGTAGTAGATGAATCTCCAAATATAACTGCATCATCTAATTCTCTACGACTTGCTATTTTAATTGTAGCTGAACCATTATCAATTTGTGGTCTTGCTAAAGTGACAACAGAATTATATCCAACTTCTACATCTGTAGTAATGAGTTCAGAGTTATAATCTGAACCAGTAAATGTTACAATTTTAGTATCTTCTGCACCAGCAAATAAGAATTTACCACCAACCCATAATCTTGCGTCTAACGAGGCTGGCATAGTATCTATGTCTGTGTACCCTAGAGTACCTAAACCTTCTAAAGTCGTTCCAGCAGTCGCTATATCGCCTACAACAGTTGCTACTGTATCAGCTCTTGACCATCTCTGTAATTGCCAATTGTAAATAAGAATACTTCTGCCACCACTATTATTTGCATAATTCCAAACTACTATTTTTCTTTTAGGGTCAGCAGATGATGACATAGAATCTATACTTTCTAAAAGTACATCATTAAAGAAATACTTATCTATTTTTTCATTTCCAATTCCTGTAACTGATTGACCATCTGTTTGATAAAATCCATCATCAGATAAAAAGAAACTTAATCCACCATATTGTGCTATTGAGCCACCTGCTATACATCCTAATCCTCTTGATATAGTATCAAACTGAAAGAATAAAGGAGAGCCAGTATATGACATTCTAGCTATTGCTTTTTCTAAAAATACAATTCCAAATTCACCGCCAGTAATGCCAGTAATATTTCCACCATCAGGCATAATCTGAAAATCAGATTGTGAGGTTGTTCCAGATACCCAATCGGTGGCATCATTAATATCCGACCATTGAACTTTATTAGCTGTACTTCCTATGTTGGCACATACTACAAAATCTCTTACCACTGTAATAAACTTTGCTCTAGGAGCTGCTGTTGCTAAATCAGCAAATGCTGTAGAAGTACCTATTGTCCATCTTTGTACTTTAGCTGTATAATTTACTGCTAAAACTTCAGCACCAAATAATGCAAAATTCCATGTAGATGTTCCTGTATATCCACCTGCTAATGATTTATCTTCTAATGCTTCTGTAGCTGCGTTAAACTTAAATAACTTACTAGCTCCACCTGCAAAAATAACTACCTCTGAACCAAATTTAGCTGCATATACAGAGTTTAAGTTTTCAGATGCTGCACCACTAAAGTCTACTGCATTTGGAAAAGGCGAATATCCTACTGATACTGGAAATACATTTTTAGCATCAATTAAACTTCCAGCATTAGCTGGTTGGTCTGGTAGCCATTCTGTGAACTGCAATCTTGTTGTTGGCATTAGTTTACCTGACCTCCTGATATTGTTCCTGATGTAACATAAGTAATATAAGAATGTCCATCTATAGCATTACCTGCTGTGCCACCTGGATATACAACTGCTGCACCATTTTGACCTAAATTACCACCAGTTCCACCTATTCTAGTTCCAGTTCCTCTTGTGTCATCAGAGCCAGCACCGCCTAATGTTATTGTTCCATCTGATGCTCTAGGAGAGGTATTTAATCCACCTCTACCACCAGCTCCTATTCCACCATAACCTTCTGCAACAGTTCCAGAAAATCCTTGATTAGATGTTGGTACACCATCACCAGGAAGTCCAGTTTCTGTTTCTGTGGTAAAATGCCAGCCACCTGCACCACCTCCACCACTTCCAGCAGGGTGATAAACTACACGACCACCAGCTCCGCCACCACCACCACCACCACCACCAATAATTCCATTATTAGTTAATGACATTGGAAATCTTGTTTTTAAACCAACACCACCATTTCCTCCAGGTTGCCCAGCCGCTCCCTCACCTTGAGTCCCATATCCACCATTACCACCTCTTCCAGCAATAATTGCATCACTTGGTAATGAAAGTCTTACAGAACTTCCAGAAGGTAATGAGCCAACATCAAATGCAGGAGTAGCTGCTAATGTAGATACAAAATAAGTACCATCTGCTACTGTTACAGAAACAATGGTTGGTGCAGTAATTCCTAAATAAGTAGCTAAATTAAAATCTTTTTGTAGTCCAGATAAGCTAACATAAGTAACACCAAATATTAATTCCCAAGTGCCTGAATTTTTAGCATAAACTTCATTTACTTGTTTCCATACGCCACCATCTTTAACAAGCACTTCTTTAACTTCTTTAAAAGTTCCGCCATCATTAACATTAAGAGATGACATTGTTTAAACCTTATACCAAATATCACCATCAGCACCACCACTAGGACTAGCAGTAGAAATTGTTTTTGTTCCAGTAGCGTTACTTCCTATAGAAGTTACATTTATAGAATTAATAGAGCCTGCGGTTGTCCATGTTCCACCAGTAATATTAACAGCATTAGCATTTTGAGTGGACATTGTGCCTACAGTTCCAACTTTAGTATTAACAAAAGCGGTAGTGGCTAATTGAGTTGTGTTAGTTCCAGCAGAAGCAGTTGGTCCAGTTGGTACACCACCTAATATAGTTGTTCCTGTTACAGATAAATTACCACCAACTACAAAGTTATCTCCATCAGAGCCTACTTGTTGCTCTTTGATCTGACTCATTGCCATTCTAATAGCATTATTCACATTTGCTGGTGGCATACCTTCCGCAATATTAATTCCACCTATGTCTGTATTGTCTGCTGGCGTTGCTGACCATTCACTTATTTTATCTCTACTCATAATTTATACTATCCTATTCCATGTGTTTGAAGTTACAGGTACTACTGTCCAATTGTTACCTTGAATATGTCCATCTGCTATTACTGTTCCTGTTGCTGATATTGCTGCATCACCTGACCAAGTGACTACACTACTTGCAGTTACAGTTGCAGAACCAGTAATGCTTCCCTCTGCTGATACTGTAAATCCACCTATTCCTGCTAAAGTGCCAGTTCCAGATATAGAGCCTGTTCCATAAACAAACTGTCCAGCAGTTAAGGCGACTACTGTGCCTGTTCCTACTATTGCTCCAGTACCTAATACTATTTGACCTGCTGTTATTACAGCTAAAGTAGCTGTTCCATTTATTCCAGCATTTCCCTCTACGATCTGACCAGTAGTTATAACTGATAAAGTAGCTGTGCCATTTACACTTCCAGTTCCATAAACAAATTGTCCTGCTGTCAGTACAGTTACAGTTGCAGTTCCATTAATTGCTGCAATTCCACTAAATGTAGAACTTGCTAACGAGCTGAATGGTACTTCTGAATATGTACTTATACCAAACATTGTTTATCCTTTTGGATTATCTGTTTTTACTTTTGCTATTGCATCTGCCCATGTTGTTGTGCCATCAACTGAATCATGATATTGCATATCAAATTGGTCGCCTGTAGATGGATAAGCTGCTACTCTTGCACCTTTCCATGCGTTAGCATCTGCTTCTGCATGAGCTGCATTTTCTTCTGCTGTCCAATCTACAACTTCTGTAGTTGTTGTTCCATCTGCATGATGGGTTACTATTGTGTTTTTTTCTGCTGCCATTTTGTTTCTCCGTTATTATTTTATTATTATATCTGTTATTTATGTTATCGTTATTTAAGTCCGTAAACTCTAATTGACCCAGCATCAAAAGTAGCTCCGCTTGACCAACCAAAAGAGATTGATGTTACCGATGTTGTAAATGCGTTATTATTACCTAATCCTCCTGACAAAAAAGCTACTGGTTGTGATGGTACAGCCATATCATTAGGAAGAAAAGCAGTATAAGTACCAGTAGCTAGTTCAATGTTTGAAAATGATGTCCACCTAAAAGATGAGGGTATACTATAGTTACCTAACCCATATGCACCTCCAGTATTAGGAGTAAATTGTAATGCTTGACTTGTTCCAGAACTATGGCTTACTTGTTGAGTTGTTATTAATACAAATTTAAATCCAGTTAAAGATATAGTACCTGTAGTATGAGATTCTCCTGAAGTAGTAGTTAATGTAGATAATAATGTCATACCACCACCACCTGGTGCTGCCCAAGCATTATCACCTCTTAAAAATGTAGAACTAGATGCTGTTCCTGTTGCTGATAACTCTGCTATACCAATAGCATCATCTGCCATTAAAGCATTTGTTATTTGACTATCATTTACTTTAGCTGTGGTAACAGTATCGTCTTGTATTTGACTAGCACCTGTAGAACCATTTATTGTTGTTGCCATTAGACAGTTGCTCCCTTTAATTCATCTACAGTAGTCATACTATCTACTTGGTTTGTAATATCTCGTAATCTTTGTTTTTCTGTAACTATGTCTGATGTATCTGAACCAGATTCTTGAGCTTGCATAAATAATATATCTTGTGCTTCTAATAAAGGTTTTCTTTGTTCACGAAGTTTGTTTTTAGTTATATCTTTAGCTTTGCTAATATCTATTGTTATTTCAGAATCCCAAATCCATGCATTTCTAAAAGACCTATCACTTGATATTGTGTTTACATCTACTATGTTATATTCTTTGCTAGCTGGAACATCTTTAGCAGCAATTTCTTCTATAGATAAACCACACTCATCAGTAGGAATTAATATTGCTAAAGTTCCTTCATCTGTTGTATATATTATTCTTGAATTCATTTTATTTTCCTTATCTAAATATTGCAATAGTTATTTCAATTTGGTCACGAGAACTACCACCTGGAGTTGTTGATCGAATACGACAAGATGATGCTGACCAATCTGGTCGTGTAGTATCATTAGAGCCATTTCCTGTAACAACACTTTCTACCCTTCCAGAACATAGACTTACTGAATAATTATCATCTGGCATAGCAGTTGCAAAATTTACTGTAAAATCTCCTTCACCATTATCTGAAAGACTAGAAACATTACCATTGCCACGAACACTAACTGTTCCATTAGTATCAAGATTTGCCCATGCTCTTGCAGAGTATGATGGAGCAGAACCTGATGCTGTTGATAGTTTTGCTGCTGCTGGTAAATCTGTTAAAGCCGAGCCATTGAGTGCTGGCAAAGTACCAGATAATCTAGCCATTGGTAAAGTACCAGTTGCAATATTACTAGCATTTAAAGCTGTTAAAGCAGAGCCATTGAGTGCTGGTAATGTAGCTGGGAATCTAGCATCTGGAACTGTGCCTGATGTTAAATTTGATGCGTTTAAAGCAGTTAAATTAATATCACTTGTTAAAGCCATTGTGCCTGTTGTTGCAGGTAATGTAATTGTATTAGTTCCTGCTGCTGCTGGAGCTGATACTGTGATCACTCCACTTGTATCACCTGTTAATTTTATACTAGCCATTATTCATTTTCCCAAGTTAAAGTTTCTTCATTCCATGTGTAACGCCCATCATCATCTGGATAAGGTGTTGGTGCTTCCCAATGACAAGTAGTTTCATTTAAAGTCCATGATGGATAAGGTTGAGGTGCATAAAAAGCATCTTTTGTTTCGTCATATGTATGACCAACTCCAGCATAGTTTTTTCTAAAGTTACTATTGTATGAAGTCTGTACCCATACAGTAGTATTATCGTTATATAAGTTGTGTAAAAAAGTTATACCTAATGCTTCTTGTTCTTCATTATTTTCATCTAAAATATCTTCATTATTAACTACTATAACTTGAGTTACTATGTTATTTTCTATTTGTGTAAAATGTGCCATATATTATCCTTTTATTGGTATTGGTAACGAATGATAACAATACCTGAACCGCCTGCAGCACCATCAACCCTTGAACCGCCACCACCTCCACCACCACCAGTATTTGCTGTACCAGAACCAGGAGTTCCAGCGTTAGTACCAGCTCCGCCACCGCCATTACCACCAGCACCAACTGGACCAGCACCTTCAGGAGCACCACCTCCACCACCAGCTCTATATACTGAAGAACCTGAAATGCTTGAAGCTAATCCTACACCACCATCTCCACCACCAGAAGGTGTACCGTTAGTACCTACAGCACCAGCTCCGCCACCGCCACCTGTACCATAATAAGGTGCTGAATGACCAGCTGTTCCTCCTGCATTACCTTGACCTGCAGTACCAGCTGCACTACCAGATGTACTACCACCAGTACCACCACCTGAACCACCAACATTACCTAATGACATTGCACCACCACCACCACCACCAATTGAAGTGTATGATGAAAACACAGAATTAGCTCCGTTAGTACCTTTACCACTAATACCAACTCCACCAGCTCCGCCACCGCCAACAGTTATTGAATAGGATGTTTCAGAAACAGACAGACCTGTGGCAGTTAAATAACCACCTGCACCTGCTCCACCACCATGATACCCAGCACCACCACCTGCTCCACCTGCAACAACTAGGTAATCTACTGTACCAACATCTCCAAGTTGAGTTACTGCAAATGTACTAGAACCTGTAAATGAATGAACTTTAAAATCGCCATCAGTAGTTATAGTTCCACCTGTAGCAATCATAAAAGACTCACCATTTGTGCCTTGTAACATTCTAAAGCTAGTAAACATTAAGCGTACCCTGTTCCTGCTTGATTAGCATACCAATAAGTACCATCTGAAACAAATACATATATTTCTATTGCAGTTGCCGCTGTTGGTGCAGAACCACCATTCCACTTAATAGTTCCTCCCCAAGTAATTAGGTTAGCTCCAGAATGAATAATAGTGAATGATTTACCTGATGTTACAGTAGGCATAGTAATAGTCATTGTTCCAGAACAAGAATATAATGTACCATCATTATTTAAATCAGGTGTAAACGAACCAGTCTTGGTTGTTTTAGTTTCAGTAACTGCTTCTAAAGTAATATTACCTGTAAGAGTTCCTCCAGCTAAAGGTAGTTTAGTAGCATCTGCTGGTAAATTAGTTAGTTGAGAACCATCGCCTGAAATACCTGTTGAATTAATTGTAGCTCTTGTAGTACCGCTTGATTGTATTTGTACAATACCAGAAGTATCAGAAGTTAAAATTAATCCACTACTTGTATCTGCGTTTATTGTTGTTGCCATATTATACTACCACCCAGTTTTGACCAGAAGGAACAGTAACTGTGACACCGCCTGCTACAGTAATTGGTCCAGCCGATATTCCATTATAATTAGTTTGAAGTGTTATATTTGTTGCGACTGTGTTTGAGTTTTGATATATACCATTAGAAGCAAGAGGTGCTGGAAATGATGTATTACCATCTGCATCTTTTGCTATTGCTTTACTTGCTGGATAAGTAGCAAACACATCACTTGTTCCAGATAAAGTTATTTTAGATCCACTATTGCTAGATTCTAAAACTGTATCTCTTGATAGAGTTGTGCCTGATAAAGTATAAGTACCTAAACCTGTTTCCCAGTTTGCACCACTTACAAGTGTGTAGTAAGTAGTGTTTGTATTACCAATTGCAGTAAAGGCTTGAAAACCATCTGAAGCACCTGCAAGTGTAACTGTGCCAGTACCTGTAGTAGTAGTCGTTTCTTTGACTCTGTCTTTAAATACAAGTGCCATGATTAATCCTCTATGCTAATGTTACTGATAAGTTACCAGCAGTGATCTTAAAAATATCCCCTGAATCAATTGTTTTAGGAGCATCTAAAGCTGTATGGTAAAGCATGTTGCCACTAGAAGCTGCATCCCAAAGACCAATCCATCCGACTGTTCCCCAATTAGCTGTTGCTGTTGGAAATGTTGCTGTTGCATCTGTTACTACCGCACCTGAAGTTCCAGAAGCTGTTGCAAAAGAAGAAGCAACTCTAGCGTAAGAACCACCAGAAACTTCTGCACCAGTACCTGCATCTGTAGGGTCTGCTGTGTGTAAAGAAATGTAAGGGTTATCTACTGCTGTAAATGCTACCCCATTGAGTGTTTCGTTAAGAAGTTTAACTTCTAAATAATCTGACATATTCGCCATTGTGTTTTACCTCGTAGTTGTTGTTATAGACATTGGATGAGCAGGAAATTCCCCCTCATCATCTGATTTACTTAAAGAACTGACCCCTCTATCGTACAATGTTGCCCAAGTGCCAATCCTCTCGTCATTCATCAAGAATGGCTCTGCTTCACCAAGTGCTGCATAAAGCAGTAAATCAGGTGTATTTGCTAACCAAAGGTTTGATGAAACTGTTGAACTCATATATGGTGGCTTCACATAGTAGAGCATTTGTAATGTATCTGTTGCAGAGCCAATCGGAGCAAATCTAAATTCGCTTCCTAATGCAGTATAAAAAGTAGGTAATCCTGTTGTTAATGCTCTTGTATTTCTAAAGAAATTACTAGGCGACTGGAAAGTAACAGTTCTTATAGGGTCGCTAGAAGATATATGTATATCTTTCATAGCTAAAAAATCTGCTGGTATTTCTACTGTGCCATCAGTAGAGTCAATAGTAGTTGTTGCTATTTGTAACATTTGTCTTATACGCAAATCTCTACTTAACCTATCTTCTGCTAACCTAATAAATTCAGGTATTGTTGCAGTTAGATCACTACGAGCTAAATAATTTGCTATCGTAGTTTGTAGTGTTGCGTAATCAGTAAAAAATGCCATTTATATTCTGCCCTGTTTTGTTCTAAAAAATCTGTTGTCTGGATGATTTAAAAATTCTTTAAATTTTTTCATATCTAATATTTGAAATCCTTGCATAATCTGTTTATGGTTTAGATCATCAATAACTGTCATGGGTATAGATGCAATTTTGTTATCAAACATATCATCACCCCACCCTGTGGATTTAGTAATAATTTCTTCTTTGTTTGTTTCAATAATATCTGTTACATCTTGTTTTGTTTCTATCACATAACCATCATTATCATGGTCATCGTGTTTTATTTGGTGTCTGTATTTTATTGGTTGTGACCAAGCACTTTTAAATTTTTTCTTATTGTCTGCCATAATTATCCTTAAAAGATATGCCCACCGAAGTGGGCTATATCAATACTTAATGTGTAATTAAGCTGTTAAATCAGCAACGATTGCATGAGCTGCTTCGTTACTTACTTGCAGAGTTACCTCTGTAAGCATTTGGTGCATTTCAGCATCACCAGTTTTAGCCAATAGGTTAGACTGAAAAGGTCTTAATGTTGCTAGAGCCAACATTGTTGGATCTAAAATAAGAGCCTGTTCACCATTGTTAGCTGCATAATCAGAAGTCATAAATCTTTCTGGAATTACTGAAAGCATACCAAAATCTGATAAATACACATCGGCTGCACCTACAATAGATGCTGCTTTTGTAGTAGTACCAGCGTTAGGTGTAGAAACACGATTAGCTGCAATACCAGCAAAAGCTGATACTTTAACTTTTTGGTTAGGTGGAACAACCAACATAGTTGGAGTACCGCCAGCATTAAACGCTGCTTTCATAGCAGTTTTTAAAGATGCTTCTGTAAACGCATTAGTATTACCTGTTAATGATTTAGTTCTAATTGCAGAACCTGGAGGTGCTGCTGGTGCGGCTGGAGCTGTAGGTCCAGCAGATGCTGTACCAACTGAAGTCCAGTTAGTTCTTAACCAAGTTTGTAGAGATGCCATCTTTGGTGCTGTACCACCTGCTGCTGTTACTGGTGCAATGTTACCAAGAATAGCAAATTCTATATCTCGTTTTAGTTCTTGTCCTGCTTTAGCTAATTGATAAGCAGTAGATGTTTTTCTACCAGCTAAATCAACTGCATCAAGAGTGCCAGAAACATTTACTGTTTTACCCATAATTTGAGTTCTGTTAGTAGCTCTAACTGTAGGAACGGCTGTAAATGCTGCTGCTACAGCACCTTCTTGCAGAGCTGTATTAGCTGCTGCACCTAGTGTATCTGTTTGCCATTCATGAAGTGTTGCTGTTGCTTTTGTTTTTCCGATTGAAGAAACTACAGGAGTTTCTGTCGGAGCAATATTGTATATGGTGTTGGATAAATCCTCACGCATACCAATTGCTTGATAAGTATGAAATTCTGCTGCTGCCATTGTTATTTTTCCTTAAATAAAGTTTTCAAATAAAGCTGCTGCATCTCTGGCATCGCCAGATTGCAATAACTTCCGTTGTTGTTTTTTAGTTCTATCTGTTACAGTCTGCTTTACTTTAGCTCCACCTTTCATTGTCTTTGGAGCATTAGCTACTTTCTTTTTAACGCCAGCTTTACCTGCCATTAATTTATCGTATTGTGCAGCTTTATGTAACACTAAAACATGGCGTGAATCATAGACTTGAGATAACTCATCATCTGTGAATCCAACCTTTTTTCCATAATTGCGAATCTCATTTCTGATCTGTTCGCCTTTGGCTTTGTCTGAAAACTCTGGCAAGGATTGTGTCAGCTTTTGTGCTTCGCCTTCTACATACTTCTGCATATTTGCTGACCTATCCGATTCTTGCTCTTGAGCAATTCGTTGTCTTTCAGCATTTACTTGTTGTAGTTGGTCTTTTTTCTCGGTCATTTCTGCGACCTTAACTGCATATCCTATTGGGTCGTTCTCTTTCATAGCTGCTAAATCTTCTGGACTGTCATTACTGCCAACCAAGAATTGTTCAACTGCTTGAAGTCGTTGAGCATAGTCATCCCTAACTTTTCTAGCTTCAATAATAGCTTTAGCTTCTTGGTCTATGACCTTACGCTGTTCAGCTACTTCTTGAGTCTTTTTAGTATAGTCGCTGCCAAGTTGATAAGATTTCTTAAGTTCATCAAGGGTAACTTCTTTTTCTTCACCAGCCGCTTTGACTGTGAAAGTTTGTTCTTCCTCAACTACTTCTTCATCCTCAATCTCGGAGTCATCTTCAGATTCTTCTGTATCATTATCAGCTTCTTCAGCTTCAAACTCTACATCTTCTTCTTCTGTTTCCTCTACTTCTGCTTCTTGTGTATCTTCTTCCTTTTCAGTTGGTTGCTCTTTCGAGTCCTCTGGTGCGGATAACATACCCTCAAATGCAGATGTTGCATCATCTATTGTTATAGGGTTATCATTCCCACTTCCAACTTCTGGAGTCGTGGTTTCTTCACTCATTGTATTTCCTTAATCGCCATCTAGGTGTGGCATTACCATACAGGCTATATGCCTATAATATTGTCCATGATTTATCCTTAATCTTGTCGCTATCGACTACAGATTGAAGTCTAGTCATCATGTTATTTGTTGCTTTAATCCTGTGATAAGCTCGTTCTCTTATAGCTACATCTTCTGGATTAGAGTTTTCTATTTCTGCGTAACACTCTTTAATCATATCTTGTATTTCATTAAGAAATGACTCGGTATTTAATACGCTATTAATTTCAGCTTTTTTATC
>Ga0302138_10001000_pt1 | contig 14058 bp, 18 predicted proteins | sample CBN3_321_MG_FD_203110 | JGI IMG/M metagenome (GOLD analysis project Ga0302138, IMG submission 203110) | Marine microbial communities from Western Arctic Ocean, Canada - CBN3_surface | ecosystem: Environmental > Aquatic > Marine > Oceanic | place: Canada: Western Arctic Ocean | collected 2017-09-15 | reverse complement strand
CCGCTAAATTCTACCCTCTCCGATTCTCTTTCTGTGAGAACTGGCAGACGGCTCTCCCCCTCGTGGCTCTCCAGTACCACGATGTCGAGCTTCGTATCCGATGGAAGAAGAATGCCGCTGTGGACAGCTCGGTCCGCCGTGTGGAGTGCCACGCCAACTATGTCTACTTGGACACGGATGAACGTGAAATGCTCGCCAAGGAACCCCGCTCCATCTTGATTACCCAGGTCCAGAAGTCCTTGGCGTCTATGGGGCGTACCCAAGAACTCAACTTCAACCACCCCATCAAGTTCATCGCCGCGAGTAATGTCGTCGCGGATAGCGTCAACACGGCTACAAACCGTATCAAGCTCCAGATCAACGGTACCGATGTCACTGATTTCAAGTTCATCGATCCCCATTACACGTCGGTGACGTCTTACTACCATGCCCCTCATGCGATGACGGACGCTTCGTTGTACACACTCCCCTTCTGCCTTGACACCTCCAGGGTGCAACCCACTGGTTCCCTCAACTTCTCCCGCCTCGACTCTGCTCGCATTGTCAGTGAGACGGCGAGTTTCAAGGATACCATATATGCGGTCAACTATAACATTCTCAGGATCGAAAATGGTATGGGTGGTTTGATGTATTCTAACTAATTGTCCGTACACTATAACATAATCTTTACTACTAATAAATGAACGTCTGGTTACTTGTTTTTTTATTAGCAGCGGTTTTCGTGTTAACCTATAATCCCGAGTCCAGGACACTCGAAAAGATTATTGAAGTCCAGCCTAAACAGGAACAGTGTGAAGCCGAAAGGTACCAACGCCTCCAGTTCATCGGTGGTGAGGACGCGTGTACACAAAAGGGAAAGACCAACATGGGTGCAATTATTTCTGCTTAAAAGAAACGGGCAGTATTACATATACTATGATTGCTCTCGACCGTGAGACAATGCTCGCTGCTGGCGTTGTTATCTGTTTGTGTTTGGTGGTCTATATGTATAATGATATGAAAAAGACGAAGGAAGATGTATTCGCCGTGAAGACATTTTCCACAAACCTCATGAAGAATTTGACGATCGAACCGATTGAACCCGAGCCTGTGAAGAAATCCCAGCCCCCCGCAACCGAGGAGAAAACGGAAGAATAAACATGTCCACTTATTATAACTTGCTAAATGAGCAATGAAGAAATACAAGGCAATAGCGATACCAGTAACATTTGAAGATGATCGCCCACGTTTCTTAACCGTGCGGGATAGAAGATTTAAGGATTGGATTTTTGTGACAGGAGGGTGTCGACGTCGTGAAATCTATAATCCATTGAGATGTGCTCTTAGGGAGCTTGAAGAAGAGACGAGGGGTGTCGTCTCACTTAAGAAGGGTGAATATACGGAGTTTACATTTATACATAAGGAAAGTCCTCTTGTGGAATTAGTATATAATGTGTACATATTCTTCGTTGACTATAAACGTCCCGAACAACAGTCCCTCATCAAAAAGTTTAATGATGAGAAGACAAGGACGAATCTGAAAAAAATTAACAAAGAACCCATCAAGAAGACCTACGATGAAAATGATTTCATGAGTTTTGATACATTGGAAGAGTTTAATGTTCGTAAGCGTTGGGATCTCATCATACGGAACGTCATACAGAACCCAGAGTTCTATTCCTGTGTGACTTCGTTAAATAGAAAAACATTCGGTATAAAATAGAATGAAGTCGAAGACTTACATCTTAAAGCAGATCAGAGATCTTCTTATTGATAACAAAGCCTATAGTGAACGTCGTGCGGATGAGTTCATCGAGAATGCCCAGGGTAAGACGGTATATGAGCTTCTTGTTATTAAAAAGGACCTAAGTGAACAGCCGAAAGAACATGCAGACATGACATGTATGCGATCAATCTTTTACGATAATTACCAAGAGGATTAAAAGAATCCCCCTAAAGAGAAGTAAGTATGTTCAGGAGTTGGTGCTCGAACAATAAATTTAATACTCGGAAGGCCACCTCCCATGTTCTCATGGATGGTGGTGTACTTTCGATACCACTCGACAAACTTGACGAATTCTGTGATACATACGTGGAAGCCGTGAAGAACAAAGAAAAACTCTATTTAGTGGAACAGAAAACACCGACCTATAACTTTTTCGTTGACATCGACTATAAAGATGAAGAGGCTCTCGATCTCGAGCGTGTCCAGAAGGTGTGCCGAGTCATATGTGATAAGGTGAAGACACTGGGTGGGAAGGATTGTCTTATTTGTGTCTCGAAACCAAAGAAGGTTGATAATGCTCTCATAAAGACGGGTGTCCACATGAACTGGTCGGGATTTGTCGTGAACCAAGAAGGTGCCTTTAACATTAGGGATCATATCATCTCGACACTTACTTCCGTATTCAAACATGTGGATTGGGATAAGGTGATCGATCGATCCGTCTATAAGGGAAGTGGGTTTAGGATTCCTTGGTCTTATAAGAAGGGTAAACATCTCACATGCGAAGGTCAAGGGTGTTCAGAGTGTGACAATACGGGTAAGATTACAGAGTCACCTTATTTGCCACTTTTCAGATACACGTATGGACCAGTGATGTGTATCATGAGTAAACTTTCTCAGGATCCAACAGTTGAAGTGTTGAAGGAATCGATCGTGCGGACCAGTGTAAAAGAAGTTGTTACCATCCCGGCCATTGACAGTCGGAAAAAGAACGAATCTTCGTTCACACAGGCCCAGATGAAGGATGAAGTCACGGATTCAGAAGCTATCGCTCATCTCGAAACATTCATACGAAAGAATATGGATGGTCAGGAAGAAGCGAGAATAACAAGAATTTTCACACACAAGAAACATTTTTTGATTTCAACCACCTCCAAATACTGTGAAAACCTTGGTCGTCCACATAACTCCAACCATGTCTGGTTCCACATGGTTGGGAGTACAATCTTTCAGAAATGTTTTTGTGACTGTGAGACTGTGATTGGTCGTCGATATGGTTTTTGTAGTGGTTTCAGGGGACGTGAACATCGTCTGACTGATAGCATCGTGAATAAGTTTTACACAGATGTAGATCCACCCAACCGAGTACCAACACCTCAACCGAAGGTAAAACTCGACGTCACCGAGGTACTCCAAGTTTTGAACGAGTATATCAATAAATGTATCAGACCAACAAAGGTTCTAGCAGTCACAAAAAACAGAAGTAAATACATTGTTGATGTGACAGACACAGACTGTGATGCTAAACATGGTGCAGAATGTAAATTCATCATCGACAAGGCGGGTATCGATATGACATGTTCCGAGTGTACAGGGAAACCCAGGAGGTACCTCCTAAACAAGAAATCTAAAGAGATTTTATTTCCAAACACAAAATAAGATGTCGAGTATTCTCTTGGTAGCATCCACTTACCTCGTAAACTTACTCACGAAACGTGACATCAAAATGGGAGATATTGATATACTCATAAAGACGGCCCATGAATATTCTGGATTAGACCCAGACAGTTTTTACGCTTTCGTCACGAATATCAATATGTTTAAAACGAATCTAAATGATCCAGAATCTGCGAGTACTTTTCTTTATACAGCCCTAGAATGTCTCGAAAATGTGGGACTCGCGAGCGAATACCATGAAGAAATACACGAACTAGTTAAACAGATAGGTTATTACGCCGAAAAACAGCTTATGAACACCTCTTTAAATGCAGGCAGTGCGTTTCATCCTAAATACTTAAACAGTCGTTTAGAGTAGAAGCGATGCTTACCCGGTTCGGGCGTCACGTAAAGAAACCAGAAGTCTATGTACCTGTCGAGATTGTAGAGGATGATTACGCAGAGGACGAGTACGATAATGATAGTGATCTCGAGTCAGAGGAAGACGATGACGACGATGACGATGACGACGATGATGACGACGACGACGACGATGATGCGGATGAAGAAGGGAATCTCAAAGATTTCGTCGTCGAGGATGACGATGACGAAGATGAGGAATATCAGGCTTAAAAAAATGAACACTCTTTTTAGATATGGAAGCAGACATTGGTAATCCCATTGAATTTAACAAAGACCTGCATGACCCAGAAGAAGATAACCGACCAGAACATGATTATTATCAGCAACAGCAACAACAACAGCCCATGATGATGATGCCTCCCCATATGTATCAACAGTCCAACGAGCAACCAAAGGTTGATATATTTGCTGCTGTCGACAAGACTACATGGATCGTAGGATTCGTAGTATTCCTACTTGGTTTCTTCATGGGGAAGACAATGCAACCCGTGATCCTCAGGCATGGTTAAGAGGGTATCCGTGGATCCATTCCCTTTCACCCCATGGAAAGTTACCATCGAAAGAACCAGTTGATCCTTTCTTCCTTTCCGTAAAATACGCACGACTCGTGACCAAGGGGTCCTTGAGTTGAGCAGCTAAAACTTCAGATGCAGTATTCATCTTCTTTTTGACATTTTCAGGTGATGTGAAAAAGAAGTATGCCACAAAAAAAACGATGATGAGTGTGATGATATTCAACAACACACTAAACATTCTTATAATGTGTAAATATTTTTAATTATTCCTGGATCGAATCAATCTTCAAATCCGCCTCACGCTTTTCTTGCCTTTCCTTGATCTCAGTAGCGACCATATCGTCAGCCCTCTTGACCAACTCCTCCATTGGAGTGTCTGGCTCTTCCTTCTGCAAACGCTCGAGGACTTCGGCGGGGTGACTAATAGGGGCTTCGTCTGGCTTGTTGTAGTATTTGGAATTTTCATCACCAGGTTTGAAGTTAGAACTTGACTCGACCATATCCCTCTTACGTTCTTCGAACATCTTGGATGCCATAGCCTGATTCTCTTTGTAGCCCTTCATGAGTTCCTCCAATTTATCATTGGTATAATGCACATCGTCGATCTTTTCGGCGTCGGGAGGAATCAATAACCACTTGTACATGTCAACCACATAAATGTCAAACGTCGCATCTTCCTTTTGAAGACGCTTCGCGTGGCTATCGGCCTCGGCACGAGTGTTGAAACTACCCCTAATCTTGATACCGAATTTTTCATTCTTTTGCGGACATTCGGGACCGACGATTGAGAGACACGAGTAAAGCTGGCCAGGAACGGTAGTGTAATCTTGCTCAAGAGAACCCATTATATATATAGTAGAGTGGAAAACTTTAAGCCATTAGATGCCTAAGTAGGTTAAGCATTTAAAGCACGACAAGAATATGGAAGAGATCCGCAAGGCTCATAATACCTTCAAGAAGGAGTTGATCCAATCAGCTACTCGCGAAGGTGACCTCATCCTTGATGTTGGATGTGGATGTGGTGGTGACCTTCAAAAATGGAGACATGTGGGGGCGAATATAAGTATGTGTGACCCAGATGAAACATCTCTCCAAGAAGCTCGGACCAGAGCTAAGAATTTAAAGATACGTGTAAATTTTTACCAAGGAGATATTTTTAATTGTCCACATAGAAAGTATGATGTGTTATGCTTCAACTTTTCACTTCATTATATATTCGCATCTGAAAAATTCTTTATGGATTCGATTCATGAAATAAAAAAGAGAATGAAACCTGGTGGAAAACTTATCGGTATCATTCCTGATTCCGAAAAGATACTCATGAAGACACCACTACATGATGACATGGGAAACTTTTTCAAATTGAAAGACTATGGGAATGGTGGCTTTGGTGAAAAGTTGTTCGTCAATCTCGTAGACACACCCTATTATGCAGACGGTCCAAAGTCTGAACCAGTTGCGTACAGAGATCATCTCGTGTGTGCTTTAGAATCAAATGGATTTACATTATCACTTTGGGAAAACTTATCAGGTAGTCACATCTCAGAACTCTACAGTAAATTTATATTTACATATAGAAAATGATAGCGGTCGTAGTGTTACTGATCATTAATATATATATATATGTATCGACAATTGAACCAGAGAATTTGCGTATTGTCAGGGAACGGTATGAAATTCTTCGAAATAATCTAGACGGAACAGAGTTTGAACAACTCAAACAATCTATACCCATAACCGCTCATTATGGTCTTCGAGGAACAGTTGGGTATAATCTGAATAAGGGATCTGAAATTGGTTTATGTATTGATGGTGCAGTCAATGAAATATTCCATGTATTGATTCATGAACTAACACATTGTATGGTTGATGAATATAATCATTCGGCAGAGTATTGGGAAAAGTATACCAAGCTACGAGATCTCTGTGTTCGCCTCAACATCTACGAACCCATCCCGACCGAGACACCATTCTGTGGTATGCACATCCAGGATAAATAATCTGTGTATACATCAAATGAAAACACCAGTTTCGACTGTCGCTGTTGCTATACTCATGTGGGTATTCGTTTTTGCTTTACCGATGGTACCCATGTACACGAGAGACTACTGGGCGAATATGGCATTGATGACAGTCGTGATCCCCAATGCCCTCCGACTCATCGTTGGGCAGGTGCCACAGTTAGCAGTCGATAAGGGGTTCTTCTTTTCTTCGACGATCATCGCCTTCATCCTCGTGGAAGGTATGACGCGTGTAGTAAAAACATTGAAGGGTCAGATTAAGGATTATGGCAAGGATAGAAAAAAGAGTCTGGAAGTAAGTCTCTTATTTCTAGCCGCGTTCATAATTGGTGCGGTACTAACATATATGTTGGGTGTGGATAAATCTATCTACAGTAACATGGGTTGGGAAGAAATACCTTAAGCTTTCAAGGCGTAGGTCTGGCTGACGTGGAACAGGACCGCCGCGACAACACCCGTGACACCCAAACCAACGAGGCTACGACGCCCAGCATCGTTAAGAAATTGGGGAATCGCAGACGCGAGCTTCTCTTGCACCGGTGTGCTAATCGCCGCAGCGGTGCAAACAGAAACAAGGAGAGCCTGGAGCTGTTGGTCAGTCAAGTTAAAAGGATTCTTGGACTCGGGAGCCTTGGCAGGTGCTTGTTCAGCCGCCATCATGGGTTGCTGCGTAGGGGCCATCATTTGCATAGGCATCATCTGAGGAGCCGCCATCTGCTGCTGTTCGTTGGGTTCGGATTGCCCCATGAGTTCTGAAATTGGTGTAGAGTCCATTGTAACTTTATTTTCACTAACATTTTTTTCTTCGGAATTACGCGATACAAAAGACGTTGAAGGATTCAGAGACACCATACCGCTTTCGGTGTTGTCGGATAAATTCATGGTACGGATGTCCGTCATTTAATAATTCCTTATGTTTTTTACTAAAGAGAAAGACGCAGCCTGGTTATTTCTTCTTTGTGATCGTTACTGCTGTCTTTTTACCAGCCTTTTTAGCATCCCCCTCCTGTTGTGACATGTATTTCGGATTATACATTTTACGATGAGCTGCCCATAGGTCGTCTCCACCTACTTTAAAGTTTTTCCGAACAGATGCTTTGTACCAAAAAACACAATCCTGAATCTTGTTAGATCTTACTGTATTATCTAACACGAGACATTCGTAGTTTTCTGTACATGCATCCATCACTTTATTGAACATATCGAATGATGGGAAGATACCGAAGAATGACTTGTATAACTTTTCTCTATTCTGGAGGATATTCTCTCGGAGAAGAAATATATAATCAACATTGGCTCGGAGTGCCGGAGGTAGATCCATACAGTATTGCATCGTCAACATGAAGAATATCTTCCAATGCCGCCCATTCATAAAACATTGGCGGATACAAGTATCTTTAAGAAATTTGTTATCATACATACAATCATCCAATAACATGAACGCCCCGCAATTTTTTTTACCAGAACCAACTAATTTACGTTGCCTCGCCATGACACGCTCGATCGCTTCCCTGTCGTAATCACCATATACGAATAGATCAGGAATGAACTCAGAGTAGAAATGATTTCCTTCTTCTGTCCCACTGAGTACAATCCCTGCTGGGAGATGTTTCTTGTGGTACATGATATCTTTGACAAGTGTAGACTTTCCCGTATTACGCTTACCTATGAAGACACAAACCCGATCATCACTCATGGTCGCGGGGTTGAATTTCTTCAGTTGAAGATTCATTCTACTGTAGTGTCCCGTTTTATTTCATAAAATTTTACTCACACATAGTAGATATGTCTGGGGCTGTAAAACTTACAGTGACTGGCGTTCAGGATCAGTGGCTCACAGGTGATCCAGATTTTTCATATTTTCTTACGAAATTCAAGAAACATACCAAGTTCGCTCTGGAACAGATCGAAACACCATTCGATGGTACGGTTGGTTTTGGTAATGAACTACGGTGTATTATTCCACAGAATAAAGGTGATCTCATTAAGGGTATGACCGTTAAGTTTCTTCTGACCGCACCTGGTGGTGGGCTGACGTATGTTCCTTCACTGTGTACGAGACTAATAGAGACTGCTGACCTATACATTGGTGGTCAATTGATTCAACGTATCACCGGAGAATATATGTACATGCAACAACAACTTACTAATACAATTGATGATGCCGAACAGACACTCTACTTCCTGAATGGTCATGGAAGTCAAGTGCTGGATTTTACAGGTGACTATACTTTCTTCATCGATTTACCATTTTATTTCAATCGTGTACCATCATTATCAATTCCAACAATAGCACTCTCCAAACAGTTAGTGGAAGTTGTCATCAAACTCAATCCCTTGGAGACGATCATCAATGGTGTCATCCCATCATCCGGTGTCCAGGCCAGAATTAAGAACATGTCCTTAGATACCGAATTTGTTTTCGTGACAGATGAAGAACGTCAGTATCTACAATCAATGCCTCTCGAATATCTCATGACACAAGTGCAACTTTCACAAGTAACATTCAAACCAGGAGAGACTCAAAAAATATTCATGATCAACTTCAAAAACCCTGTACGACAGTTGTTTTTTATCGGTAAGAAAGGTACTGAACATGTGAAGATTGAACATGTCAAACTCGACTTCAACGATATGAATGTCATCGACGCTGACCATTTATTTTTAACATATGAACAACCATTGTTACATCATGTAAACAGCCCCGAAGATGGGTATCCATTTGGGGTGTATAGTTTCGCAGATAGGCCTGATTTGCACACACCATCTGGTCAGGTTAACATGAGTCGTATTATTCATAAACGTATGACGGTCACGATTGAACCAAGTGATGTGGAAGTTGCCATTAAGATATATGCCATGAGCTACAACATTCTACACATTCAGAGCGGTCTTGCGGGTTTAAAATTTTAAAGGTGTATAGTAGTAATGGCTGGACGGATTCAGCTTACAACGAAGGGTGTCCAGGACATATACTTCACCGAAGAACCAGACTATTCACACTTCGTACAACTGTTCAAAAGGCACACGAATTATACCACGCAATTTGTAAAGTTGGATGTTGATGGCGAACCCCAATTTGGAAAAACCGTTCGTCTCACTATCCCAAAAGATCAAGGTGATTTGATAAAGACTATAAGTCTAGACGTTGAACTCAATTCTATACCAGGTGCGAGTGTCACTCGTACTGGCTACATCGAATCAATTGGTCATGCCATGATCGAATACATCGATATGTACATCGGAGACGAAAAGATACAACACATCACTAGTGACTATTTACAGATTTATTCTGAGCAGGTCTATACACAGTCGAAACAGAAGGCTCTCGAAAAATTAATCGGTAAATATCCAGATAGAACGTCCGATGTTCCAGTGGCGAGTGGGGTAATCTTGGGACATCTTGGTCCCGCGACCACCTCTCGTAAACTTTTTATAGATATCCCATTCTACTTTTACCAACACCCTGAATTAGCCGTACCTCTATGTGCTATGTGTTACCAAGAAGTGACTATTGAAATTAAATTCAGAGAACTCGAAGAATGTGTTGTTAAAACAGATCCACCCATTGATGGTTCCGTTCAGACGTCTGTATTAGATTATGAGCTTAAATCAAGTGAGGTGATTACATCTAATGTCATTGTGGTATCGAATGATGGTCTTACTTTCGCATCTAATGTAAATGATGCCATCGAGATTACGGGGAAGACAACATTTACGGGTGATGGTATTGTGTCTCCAGCCATGAATGTAATCGTCAATGGTAGTAGCGGTATCTATAGATACGAGAATGACACATGGGTACAAAAATCAACGGACTATGTGAGTGGTGACGTTCAGTTTTCCGATGATGGCGATGTCATCGCTCAAATAGGGCTTGGTTACTGGGTTTGGAATGGATCTGGTTACACTTTTACTTCCAATCCTGAGATAGCAGCGATATCCCGTGATGGGAAAGTATATGCTATTCAAAATATCACAACCGTCAGAATAAGATATATAGCAACTGATAACAGAATAGGTAGTATTATAGTAAAACCCGTACAAGGAAATTCATATACAGTACGATTATCTAGTGATGGAACGAAGCTTATGTTATGTAATGGCCAATTGATATATATGTACGTATACACAGATAATTGGTTCAGGCTTGGTCAGAATATAACCGTATTCGAAATAGATGAAGTTTCATTTAATGGGAATGGTAATTCCTTTTTTATATATAACGTGAATGAAAAATACGACCTTACCAAAACCGGTGTTGGTAGATTGTATATATATGACGGTGTCACAACCCAATGGGTTGAAGTATATCGTTATAAATATGCCGGTGGTACTTACGCGAGTGTCAATGATACGAATACAATACTTACTATACGTATTGGTGCTACTCATACCGACTCTATTAAACTTGGAGAAGTAACTCGGTCCGTTGAAAATTATGATGATATCGTCGTACGAAGTATAGAAAGTATTACGGATATCGGGAGTAATGTGTACGGTGTTGGATACCAAGCACAGGGTACAGATACACGACTTGTACCATTATTCAATGACAATACAGAATATGTTGACGATGTCCAGCAGGTGGGGTACACGATTTCTTCCAATCAACAAATCGTGGATTTATATATTTCTGATGATAGTTTAATCTATATAGAAATATCGACTATTAATGCGGCCACGGGTTCATCAGATAATTTACGTGTATATACACGATCATCAGTTCTCCGTGAATTCCAACAAATTTATCAAAAAGATTCTGATGGTGATATTTTTTCTCGTAGTCAAGCAGGTCTTACAGTAATAGATCAGGTCGTCATTTCTAAGACTGGTAAGTATTTCGCTGTCACTGATCGAACTACTCATCAAATTATGGTATATACAGTAGCGGGTGGAACTTATAATAATATATATTATGCCGATAGTGATACATTAAACATTTATACATCTATCACGGGTGATTATATACAATTTTCTGATGACGAAAATACAATGACAATAATAAATGATGATACTATCAGTTTTTATTCGACCAATAATGGGGCAGACTTAAATATCCCAATCAGTGATAATTTGGGTTTCGCACATCCTATACGTAGTGTTTCCAAGGATAACAACCGATATATAAAATATGATAGTATTGGAGAGGTGGTGAAAATATTTACTATTAATGGTGGGAGTATAATAGCCAGTCTACCTATAAAATCATTGTCGAGTATTGTAGATTTCTCTTTATCAAAGGACGGGACCATCGCAGCATTTGTAGAATTAGGATTTACCTATATTTATTCGTATGACGGCTTTGGTTGGAACTTTAAATCTTCACTTTTTGTTGGTTTGGAAACATTTAAAAAATTTAACATGAGTGATGATGGGAATACATTATCCTATGTAAGCACGGAATCTACCCCAAACCGTACAATCATATATATTTATACATACATAGATTTCACATGGAAGCGTATAGTACAAGAAAACGAGTTCGATACAAATAATACGAGAGGTATTGGTCATATGTCACTAAACCAAGAACATTCCATTTCACTTTTTGATCAAAGTGTTATTTCTCCAAGTAGATCTGTACGAGTAAAGAATCTTGTATATCAAAATCAGGTTATAGTGATCAACGTCGATCAAGAATTTTCTTCGTTGTATCCCAAACAAATTAAAAGTTGTAAAGTGTGCTTGGAGATGGCATTTCTAGATGAATATGAACGATCATTTATAAAAAGTAGAAGAAGAGATTATGTCATTACACAGATTCAACAAGGTGTATATACATTACCTAAAGCCATTGAATCTCATACCATTAGGACACGATTCGTCAATCCCGTGAAGGAGTTATACTTTATCATAAAACGTGTCAATCTTAGAGGATATGACGATTTTGTATCACCGTTTGATTACGATAATGATATACTCGTGAGTGAAAATAGATTAATATTCTACGAAAACTTGAAAAGTTTAGAATTAACCTTAAACGATACACCAATACTAGACAAAGATACAGGAAATTTTATTTTTCTCAAAGCCATTCAACCAGCTATACACCATTCTAAGACACCGTTGATTAGACGTTTCTATAGTTATAGTTTCGCATGTGAACCAGAACAGAATTACCCAACCGGTCAAGTCAATTTCAGTCTCATAAACAATCAACTCATTACGACGCATCTCACCGAAAATACAACACACGACAGAACACTCAATGTGTATGCTTTAAGTTATAACGTACTTAGATTACATAAAGGTATGATGCATAGTATATTCAATATATAATGGACACAGAAGGGTACATCGAAATGATGACGAACATCATGATACCCGTGCTAGAAAAAAGTACTTTACTCGCAACCGAATATTCTAAGGCATGTGGAAGAGATACACTCCTCTCAGAAGATATGGATTATGCGATGAAATACTGTGTCATGCATACTGTTGGACTCACTATAGGTCCTATGTTTCCAGAGATTTTCGACGGGATAGACTCGGATTGTTCAGACGAAGACATTATAGAGGTGGACACAGAAGACTGCCCCATATTCGAAAGATATTCAGGAACCGACATAAAATTCATCCATGTGAACGAAGCCTACGACCAATGGGATACATGGGTTCCTCAAAGCCCGGTAGAAGAGATGTTAAAAAATGCTGTTAATAGTAATGGACCCAGTGGGATGGACGAGTAATGAATTTAAGATAATCGATGAAGATTCGTCTTCGGACTCCGATTCCGACTCAGACGAAAAGTGTCAGGTGACTAAGGGCTATTCCAATCAAAAATATAAAAAAATATTAATAGAAGTCGAATTGTTACCGGAATAATTTTCTACTTATATAATAAAATGTCTAACACCGCTCTCGAAACTGTCCAGGTTCTGTCCCAAGAGCTTCAGGCTCAATCCTTGAACTCCGTCGTCGCGGGTTTCTCGTTCGCGGCTGCCATCTCGTGGCTCGACCTTGTTAGGTGGGCTATCAACCAGATCGTCCGTGTCCAGAAGAACGGTGGTCTCCATTATGGTCTCACCGCCCTCTTCACGACTCTTTTGTCTGTCGTTGTGTACCTCGTGATCTCCCGCTTCTCCCCTTCGGTGAAGAAGCCTTCCGCCACTGTGTACGCGGTCACTCGTTAAGTTCTCTTACGTGTGATGAATAGGATGAATACACCAAAAAAAAGTATGACTGAAATCAATACATATTGTTGATTCCATCTATACGGATCCTCAAAGTCGGGGATGCTTATAGGCGGTGGTAAAACCCCAACTTCGGGAGCTGTATGCTTCGCTATGGCTTTAAATTTTCCAGTGTTACATTCAATTTTAAATTTCAAAATGTGTTCTTGATTTCTAAAATCGTATGGAATGAGTCGACCCTGACTCATCGTAAAAAAGTTAACATGTAACTGTTTCAAAATCTTATGTGATCCCGAAAAGAATGTATGCTCCACTGGGTCGTCTGTAGACGTGTAGTTGACGTAGTCGCCATTTAATAGAAGTTGTCCGGTGTAAAAGGGTTCACGTACATACACATCCTTGTTGAAGGTCTCCGATCCTACACCCAATCGTAAGAGTAATGCGTTAGGTCCTTTGAGATTGATACTCCCATCAGTGTATGTACCACTAGCTGGTATCGTTATATTCTGTGGGGGGAGTCCAAAAATCTGATGAGGTGTCGTATCATGCGACGTGATCAGATTGGAAAGTGTATCATCTGTACCCGATGCGTACCGAGCATT